>Ga0307989_1000626_pt1 | contig 22052 bp, 13 predicted proteins | sample EllFjometagen185_FD_203164 | JGI IMG/M metagenome (GOLD analysis project Ga0307989, IMG submission 203164) | Marine microbial communities from Ellis Fjord, Antarctic Ocean - #185 | ecosystem: Environmental > Aquatic > Marine > Unclassified | place: Southern Ocean | collected 2014-10-08
TCCCATAAGAGTTAAAATCCTTTTTCTCGGTACCATGGGCAATGAGGTATTTACCCGCTGGTGAATCAGCGCTGAAAGCACCTGCTGGGGAGATATGATCTGTGGTGACAGAATCACCAAGAAGTGCCAGGACACGAGCATCAGCAATGTCACTGAGTAAGCCATGTTCGCGGGTCATACCCTCGAAAAATGATGGCTTGCGGATATAAGTTGAATCCGCTTCCCAATCGAAGGTGTTACCCTCAGGAATAGTCAGACCCTTCCAGGCGGCGTCTCCACTAAAGACATCTGCATACTTACTGATGAATTGTTCAGGTTTAACAGCTTGAGCGACTGCTTCAGCAATTTCAGTTGAAGTTGGCCAGATATCTTTCAGAAATACATCATTACCATCTTTATCCTGACCAAGTGGCTCTGTAGCCAGATCAATATTCATGGTGCCAGCCAGAGCATAAGCTACTACCAGTGGGGGGGCAGCCAGATAATTGGCTTTGACATGGGGATTGACGCGTCCTTCAAAATTTCGGTTACCAGATAGGACTGATGTGACAACCAGGTCGCCAGCTTCCACTGCTGAAGCGATTGGTGCATCAAGGGGGCCACTATTTCCAATGCAGGTCGTACATCCATACCCTACCAAGTTGAATTTGAGTTTATCCAGATAGGGAGTGAGACCGCCTGCTTCCAGATAATCGGTGACGACTTTGGATCCTGGTGCAAGGCTGGGTTTGACCCAGGGTTTAATATCCAGACCACGCTCAACCGCTTTTTTTGCTACAAGTCCAGCACCCACCATGACACTTGGGTTGGACGTATTGGTACAAGATGTAATGGCGGCTATAACTACATCTCCATCTTTTAACTGATAGTCACTTCCTTCAACATCTGAGGCACCCTTGCTTGATCCTTTGAGGACTTCAAGATCTGTCACCCAGGTGGCTTTAGATTTCGATAATTCGATACGATCCTGAGGACGTTTGGGTCCAGAGATGGAAGGCACTACGGTATCCATAACCAGTTCAAGGTTGGCAGAGTAAACGGCATGATCTACACCGGCTTCATAAAACATTCCCTGGGCTTTGGTATAGGCTTCTACGAGGGCAACTTGCTCAGCATCGCGACCACTAAATTTCAGGTAATTGATTGTGGCTGCGTTGACAGGGAAGTAACCCATGGTGGCGCCATATTCAGGAGCCATGTTGGCGATGGTAGCCTGGTCTTCCAGACTGAGGTTGGCAATTCCTTCACCATAAAATTCAACAAATTTTCCAACCACACCGGCTTCGCGCAGCATCTGGACTACAGTGAGGACCAGATCTGTGGCGGTGGTGCCTTCAGCCATTTTGCCAGTTAGTTTGAATCCCACAACCTGAGGGATAAGCATGGAAATGGGTTGTCCAAGCATGACAGCTTCAGCTTCAATACCACCCACACCCCAACCCAGGACACCCAGTCCATTTATCATGGTTGTGTGTGAATCTGTACCGACGAGTGAGTCAGGATAAATTTGAATGCCAACTTCAGTTTCTTTTTTGAAGACGACCTGAGCTAAATACTCCAGGTTGATCTGATGGATGATTCCCGTGTCTGGTGGAACGACTCGGAAGTTCTCGAAAGCCTCTTGTCCCCAGCGTAAAAAGCCATAGCGTTCACGATTGCGTTCCATTTCGATGGTGGCATTCTCAGCAAAAGCGCCGAGACTGCCAAATTTGTCCACCTGCACGGAATGATCGATAACCAGGTCAGCAGGTTGAAGAGGATTAATCTTTTTAGGATTGCCACCCAGATCAGCCATGGTGTCACGCATAACGGCCAGATCAACAACCGCTGGGACACCTGTAAAATCCTGTAACAGAACTCTACTGGGTCTCAGTTGAATTTCATGTGAAGGTGGCTGGTTGGCATCCCAATTTAATACAGCTTTAACATCCTCGCTGGTCACAGTGACATCATCCTCAAAACGCAGCATGTTCTCAAGCAGTACTTTGTGGGCAATGGGAAGCTGGCTCAACTTGTCATCGGCGTTCAGCTTAGCGAGTGAGTAATACTCATACTCTTGACCGTTAAGTTGAAGGGTCGATCGGGTATTAAAGCTATTTAAAGAATTGGGTTTGCTCGCCATAGGAACTCCTAAAAAATTATTCGATTGGATAAAGATATGTCTGGGGGAAAATTATTATTATTTATGATGCTAAGCACCATGGAAACTAAACTATTGCTTGTCAAAATCAATTAGCATCAAACCATGAATGAGGAAAAGTCTTCGCCACGCAACTAATTATTGGTCTGCGTATAGTTCGTGATGAATGGTTTTAATTTGGGTGATTTCTGCGCATATTTCAGCCTGCATGTTTGAATCAGAAAAACAGGGCTGTTAATTTGACCATATACATTGATGTTTTGTTTTGGATGCGTCAGAAACGATGGTTTCTCATTGCCATTGCATATGGTCTGTTTATGCATTTTGGTGTGTCACCGCCCGCCGATCTGAATCCCGCGGCTTTTGATGCCCTCATTATTATCTCAATGGCGCTCATCCTCATAATTACAGAACCATTACCCCTCCCGGCTATCGCTATGTTTATGCTATTTATGCAGGTGGTTCTAGGTATTGACACAGCCAATAATGTGGCATCATCGTTTATGAATGATGCCGTCTTCTTTATTATGGGTTCTCTTATGCTGGCTGTGGCTATTGTGAGCCAGGGGCTGGATAAACGATTGGCCCTTGGGATTATCACTCTGACGGGACACAAAACCTGGAGGATTGTTGCAGGATTTACGGCAATCTCCGCTATTCTGGCTTCCTTTATTGGGGAACATACAGTAGCCGCCATGATGATGCCAGTTGGACTCACCCTTGTCAGATATGCAAACAAGGATCCAAAGAAAGTAGCTGGACTTACGGCAGCCTTGCTCTTCTCAATAGCCTATGGTGCAACCATTGGTTCTATAGGGACACCTTCTGGTGGTGGTCGTAATGTGATCATGATGAATTATTGGGCTGAATTTGGAGCCGGTTCAGTTACCTACCTGGAATGGATCAAGTATGTTTATCCCATGGTCTTATTTCAAATACCCTTCACCGTTATTATTCTTCTTTGGACCTTTAAACCTGAACAGAGCAATCTGGATAGTGCTGTACGCAAACTGGTTATTGATGTGGCTCGAGCCGGGAAGATTAAAGGCCGTGAATGGTTAGCAATTTTCCTATTTTTCCTGGTTTTTCTGGGGTGGGTGTTTTTAAGTGAGGATTTTGGTTTGGGAATAATAGCACTCCTTGGTGTATTTCTCTATCTGGCCTTTGGTCTGGTAGAGTGGCAAGAACTCAACCGTAAAACCAACTGGGGTGTCATTCTTCTGTTCGGTGCTGCCATCTCAATTGGTATCCAGATGAATAAAACCGGGGCGGCTGAATGGATAGCACAGGTGATCATCGTGAACCTGGGAAAAGTCATCAATGACCCAGCGATTCTTCAAGGTAGTGTCTCAGTTCTGCTGACAGGCTTCATGTCAAACATCTTAAGCAGCTCGGCAACTGTGGCTGTTGTGGGTCCCATTGTTCTTGATCTGGGCGGTGATAAAATTCTTATCGGATACGCCACGGCAATTGCCTCCGCATTCGGTTACTTCACTGCAGTTGCAGCTCCAGCCTGTACCATTATTTATTCCAGTGGTCTGGTAAAATCTAAAGACTTTCTACGAGCGGGTTGGAAAATGGGGATTTTATCCCTTGTTAGCCTCCTCGGTTTATCCTTATTATGGTGGCCGTTATTATGACAAAGAAGAAACTCTTAGTTGATCCCAAATCCCTCAAATTCCTGACAGCTGTCAGCAGTATTGAGTACTCTAAACCTACTTTAAAAATGGGTGCTCTCATTGCCTCTGTTTTTGACGCCAGTCATGGGGTTGTCTACGTTGGGGAACGTGCCAGTGGATTCCATGGAAGTTCTGTCAACATGACCCGCCAGAATCTGGACAACTGGAATATTATTCATCCCGGTCTGGAAGTTCTTGAATGGGCGCTCGAGGAAATAAAAAAAATGTCGCCAGAAAACCAAGATCTGGCCAAAATTAAATTTAATCCCGACCATGTCCACGAAGAAGATGGTCGTGTCCGAGTCATTTTACCCAATGATAAGGGTAGCCGAATTGAACTCATCCTCAGAGAAGGTGAACTGGTTGATCAGTTGAGGCGGGAGATTCAGCTTGAGGATTATAATCTGGCAATAATTGGTGGTAGTCAGAACAAACGCCATCTCGCTCATTCCATCATTCAATACATCCCATGTTCGATTTTTGTGCTCCAAAAATTCAATCCTCGAAAGCATTACAAACTCTTGCTCCTGGTAGATGATTCGGCGGCGACAAGGAAGTCTGTTGAATATGGCGCCTTGATTGCCAAAAAACTGGGATGGCCTGTACGAACCCTTACTGTATCCAAAACCAAGCGTTTTGGTGAGGGTTACCAGGGAGCTGCTGATCTGACGAAAGCCTACTTTCAATCCAAAGATATTGAGGTCGAACAATTCTTTCTTACAGGTGACCCTGTGAGAACTTTTGTAGAATTCGCCGGAGATAATCATTTTATCATCATGGGTGCTTCAACCCTGAATCCAGTGAAACAATTGCTCTTTGGAAGTAAACCGATCAAAACACTTGAACAAACTGATGTCCCGATACTAATCGTTCGATAGTCGGACACCCCCCATGTTTATAACCGCTGACATGATTTTCTGGGTCCAGCAGAAACGCTGGCTCTTGATCGCTTTGGCAGTTGGTGCTGTTCTGTATTGGTTCATTCCCCACCCTGAATCCCTCGGCCAGGATGCATATCATATCCTCATTATCATATTGATGACCCTCATTCTCATTCTTAAAGAACCCATACCCTTACCAGCGATTGCGCTTCAGTTGATTTTTTGGCAGGTCATTATTGGAGGAAGTACAGCCAATGAGGTGGGTAGTTATTTTATGAATGACGCCGTTTTCTTTATCATGGGTTCCTTGATGTTAGCTGTGGCCATCGTGAGTCAAGGTTTGGACAAACGTCTGGCACTAGGAATTATCAGAATCACCGGGAATAAAACCTGGCGAATTGTGACCGGTTTTACAGCCATTTCAGCTTTGCTCTCGAGTTTTATGGGTCCGCACATGGTCACGGCCATGATGTTGCCAGTAGCCCTGACATTAATTCGGTTCACAAACAAGAGCAGGAAATCCATTCGAGGGTTGACGGCTTCCTTACTATTTGCCATTGCCTATGGAGCCATGTTCGGTTCGATTGGAACGCCCAGCGGGGGTGGACGCAACGTGATCATGATGAATTATTGGGCTGAATTCGGTTCAGGCAGTTTGAGTTACATCGAGTGGATAAAATTGGTTTATCCCATGGTACTCCTTGAGATTCCCCTGGCTGCTTTTATCATTCTTAAAACGTTTCCACCAGAACTCCCCGTATTGGATACTGCGGTTCGTCGACTTTCCGCGGAGGTCGCCCGATCTGGTAAAACCACCCTCAAGCAGATGGCTACACTGCTCTTATTTGGAGGGGTTCTATTGGGATGGGCTTTTCTAAGTGAGAACTATGGTCTGGGCAGCATTGCTCTTATCGGAGTGTTTTTGTTTGTTGCTTTCGGCTTGGTATCCTGGGAAGAACTCAGCAAAGGGACCAACTGGGGTGTCATCTTGCTGTTTGGGGCAACCATCTCCATTGGTGTTCAGATGAAAAATACTGGGGGCGCTGCCTGGTTAGCTGACGGAAGTGTCAATCTTCTTAAAGGGTTGATACCCAATATTGATGCTCTCCGCGCAGTTGTCTCTGTAGCCCTGAGTGGCGTATTGTCAAACCTGCTCAGCGGCTCAGCTACAGTCGCTGTTGTGGGACCTGTGGTCCTTAACCTTGGAGGAGATCCAATTCTTTTAGGGCTTGCATCCGTTATCTCTTCAGCCTTCGGATATTTCACAACGGTGGCAGCACCGGCTTGTACGATTATTTATTCCAGTGGATTGGTCAAAGCGCCAGACTTTCTAAGAGCTGGTTGGAAAATGGCGGTTATGTCTACCCTCTCCCTGGCACTCGTGGGCTTGGTTTGGTGGCCACTCTTTAGATAATTCCCCTGAAATTCTCCAGATACTGAGGTTATCTTTGCCTTATGCAACATTATGATGTGATCGTACTGGGAGCCGGTATCAACGGATGCGGTATTGCTGAAAATTTAGTTCGAGCTGGCAAACAGGTCCTCCTGCTTGATAGAGATGGTGTGGGGCAAGGCACTTCTTCCAAATCTTCACGACTCATTCATGGTGGTTTGCGCTATCTGGAAACAGGTCAAATTCACCTCGTCTATGAAGCCCTCCATGATCGTCAACGACTCATCACCAAATATCCAGATTTGGTAGAGCCCAGACGATTCATCTTACCCATATACAAAAGTAGTCCCAGACCCGCCTGGATGATTCGAATTGGTCTGTGGATGTATGATATTCTATCTGGTTCACGGAAAGTCGGACATTCCAAAGTAGAAGACATTTCTTGCTTTAAATCAAACTTCCCTGCTTTTATTGAAGATGGTTTAAAGGGAGTACTCTCCTATGTGGATGCCAAAACCCACGATCGTGAACTCACTCGCAGAGTAGCCGATGATTTTCAGGAATTAGGCGGTACCGTTATTGTTCACTGTGATATTGAAAGCATCAGCTGGGATGACATACAATTTGAACTCCACTCAAGTACTGGAGATTTTTCTGCACCTATTCTTGTAAATGCCACGGGTCCCTGGCTCAATGAAGTAAATACAAAGTTTGATTTTCCTGCACGCTTCCAAATTCGCAAAGTAAGTGGCATCCATCTCATATTTGATGGTCTTATAGTACCCGATCTCATGTTTATGCAAACCCGGGAGAAACGTATATTTTTTATTATTCCTGAACCAGAAAATGATCAGACTCTGATTGGCACCACTGAGCGTGAGGAAAGCTGCGAAATGGATGAGCTGCATGCCCAGGAAAGTGATATCCAGTATCTACTGGATCAGGTGAATGCCTATCTAAAACCAGATCATCAATTCCAGCGAAAAGATGTGAGGGATATCTATATTGGGGTTCGACCTCTGGTGCGCCGCAAGGGTGATGTCACAGATGTAAGTCGCGAATACAAGCTGGATCTGCATACAAAGGGAAATACGAAGCTGCTGCATATATTTGGTGGAAAGCTGACCACTTATTTATCTCTGGCTGAGAATGTGGCGGATGTTTTGAAAATCAAGAAATAATGAATGAATAATGACCTGCTGAAGGGGGCTTTATGCTAAAAAAAATCATCATCGTGATCGTCATTGTACTCTTGTCTGGTGCTGCTTATCTGAATCATTATTTAAAAATTGGAATCCCAGATCATACCGGCACTGTCCTTGTCAAGGGACTGAATAGTGAAGTTTCCATTTTGAGAGATGCATCAGGAATTCCTCACATTATGGCAGATAACGAAGCAGATGCATTTTTTGCTCTGGGATACACCATGGCGCAGGACAGACTTTTTCAAATGGAATTTCTCAGGGCAGCTGGAAACGGTAGTCTCAGCGAAATACTGGGTGAAAGCATGTTGAAATCAGATAAGTTTTTACGGCGTATCATGTTGAGACCTGGAAACCCAGAAACGGTTTTTAATGATTTTCCCCCCAGCATTCAAGCCATGCTCACATCTTTTAGAGATGGTATTAACACCTTTATCAAGGCCGATCCTGACTTACCGATTGAGTTCAGGCTGCTGGGGCATTCACCGATGCTCTGGAGTATTGCCGACATGATGGCCATTGTCAAATTGCAAAGTTGGCAACTCTCGTACAACTATGATATGGAATTGATTTATCGCCAGCTGAATGAAAAGCTCGGCGTTGATAAAGCAGCTGAGTTATTCCCCTACTACTCGGAGGAGCATCTTAAGCTTCTGGATGCTTTCGGTTCAACTCAGGCAGGTGATTCAGAATTGATATCACAGGCTACAAATCTCAGAAAGTTACTGGGAAGCAATGGAGGTAGTAATAATTGGGTGGTTTCCGGAGAGCGCTCAGTCTCAGGGAAACCTCTGCTGGTATCTGATCCGCATCTGCATGGATCCCGATTACCAGGCCCCTGGTATTTGGCCCACCTCAGTGCACCAGGTTTGGATGTCGCCGGAAGCTTTTTTCCAGGTTTACCCACAGCATTGATTGGTCATAACCGCAACATTGCCTGGGGCATCACAAATATGGGACCTGATGTCCAGGATCTTTTCATTGAGGAGGTTAATCCGGATGATGCCACCCAGTACATGTATAAGGAGGAATGGCTGGACTTTGAAATTATTCCCCAGGAGATTCGTATCAAAGATAGTGACGAGGAGGATGGCTTCAGAATTGAAGATATTGAAATCCGTATAACCATCCATGGTCCTATTGTCAAAGAGGATGAGGAACTCCTCGCGCTGGCCTGGACCGGACATCAATTCAATGGTGAGATGGAAGCTTTTTATCGCCTGAATCATGCTCAGGACTGGGGCGAGTTTTCACTGGCACTCTCACATTTCGCGACAGCACCCCAGAATTTTGTCTACGCCGACATCGCTGGAAATATTGGGTATTATGGCGCTGGGAAGGTGCCTATCAGGAAGAATGGGTCGGGAATATTCCCAGTACCTGGTTGGTCAGGTGACTATGATTGGACCGGCTATATTCCTTTTGAGGATATGCCCCATATCTACAATCCCGAGGGTGGTATGATTGTCACCGCCAATGCTGAACCATACAGTGCAGATTACCCATATTCCATGCCCGGGGTGTATGCACCAGACTATCGAACTCGTCGTATCAAAGATCTGCTTGAGTCCAAAGAAAAGCTTGATCTGGATGATATGGCTGAATTCCAGTTTGATCGGAAATCATACCTGGCACCTGTCTTTCTAAAACACCTCCTGCCAGTCATTCCTGAAGCTCATCAAGAAATTCGAAATCTCCTGGAAGCCTGGGATCATGAGTTAGATCCGAATGGGGTAGAGGGTTCCATTTATCATGAGACCATGGAGACCTTCCTGAGGCTGATCTGGGTGGATGATCTGGGTCTGGAACTGGCAGAAAAATATCTGGATACCTGGTACATATCAATGAATCGATGGGTGAGTATGTTAACAGAAAATAATCACCAATGGTTCGACAAAATTGATACAGAACCGGTAGAGACAAGAGATGATCTCCTCAAGGAGGCATTCACTAGTGCGGTGGAGAGTTTGGAGCAGAAATTTGGCTCTGAAGACATTCATACCTGGGAGTGGGGCATTATCCACAATATTGCTTTTCATCACCCCTTTGAGGCCAAGGGAGGGCTTATAGAGAAGTTCTTTAACTACGGTCCCTTTCCCTTTGGCGGTGATGGTGAAACGGTGAATCGTGGAACCCATAATTTTGATGCACCCTATATGGCTGAGATGACAGCTTCCATGCGCATGCTGGTTGACCTGTCAGATGTCACTCAGAGTCGCATGGCCAATGCCTCAGGACAAGTAGGTATGCCTCTTCACAAGCACTATACAGATCTGGTCGACATTTGGCTGGCAGGTGAATATGTTGATATGCATCTGGATAAAGCTGAGTTAGGTATTGTTCAGGAGCTGCGTCTCATACCCAAAAATTGAATCCATGTGTATCCGGGCGGGGATTAGAATCCCCGCTTGGGGCATACCTCCCCCAAAAAAACATCCTTTTCCCTCATCTTCTCATGGGATTTGGGTCATTTCGCTCTACTTTTAATCATGGCTTCCATGAAAGGACATATACTCATTTCCATGCCCCACCTGACTGACCCTTATTTCAGTCGGTCTCTTGTATTTATCTGCGAGCATGATGAGAAGGGAGCCATGGGTCTGATCATGAATAAATCATTTGACGATAAGGTGATGAAGGAAGTTTTTCCGACTCTGATCATCAATGATGAAGCCATCAATGATGTCATATCTCCCATGTACTTCGGAGGACCGGTAGCTCTGGAACAGGGCTTTATTCTGCACAGCAGTGACTATGTCAACTCCGATACTATACTGGTTACCGAGGACTTCTCCCTCACCAGTAATTCAGCTGTGATTGATGCCATTCAAGAAGGTAAGGGTCCCACATACTTTAGGATGATGCTGGGATATGCAGGTTGGGGAGAGGGCCAACTTGAACGCGAAATAGAAAATGGTGACTGGCTATTCCAGGAGGTCACACTTGATTTTATATTCACTGGCAATGATTCTGAAAAATGGATTTCCGCTACGCATAGCTTTGGAATAGAAATAGCCCCTACCACAGGTGGTTTAGCTTAATACCCCGGACATTGAGGTTCTCGAAATGTCCATTCCAAGGATTCTCAAATATTTAAATTACCGAAGCCTCAAGCAGCTTAATCGAGCCCTTGTCAGCATCAATTTCAGCTTCAATACCTAGTGGAATGGTAAATTTGTCCTCGATATGGCCAATCATGGAACCAAACCAGGCGGGAATACCCAAAGACCTGATATGATCATCCAGAACTTCCTCTAATGTGAGGGATCCATAGCTTTCACCAGAATCACAGCTACTGCATTTTCCAAAGACAAAACCTGAAATGTCATCAAGGATTCCGGCCAACTTGAGTTGGGTGAGCATCCGATCGACCCTGTAGATATCTTCACCAACCTCTTCAAGGAATAGGATGTTGTTCTTAAAATCAGGCATATAGTCAGAACCTACCATGGCAGTCAGGACAGATAGATTACCACCCAAAAGCTTGCCTCTAGCCTGACCCCCGTTGATAGTCAGGATGCGGTTTTTAACCTGAGTCAAGTTGTCACCCTTATCTGTAGGGTTTGTCATTGTGAAGCTTTGTCCCTCAAAGAGCAGGCGTTTGACATAATCCGTTGAATATTTATTCCAGGTTGAAATTCCAACTGGTCCATGAAAGGTAACCAGTGAAGCTTTTGCATAAAAAGCCAGCAGCAGACTGGTAATATCGCTATAACCCATGATGATTTTGGGGTTCTTAGCAATTGTCTTATAGTCGATTAAATCGAGGATACGATTGCAGCCCCAGCCACCTCTTAACGTAATGATGGCATCTACATTCGGATCAGCATACATGCTGTTTACATCGGCTGCTCTGGCCTTGTCGGTACCAGCGAGGTAGCCATAACGATCCATGAGATGTTCGCCTGCCTTCATCTTTAAACCAAGAGCGGCAAAGGTCTCTTCAGCAATGATGACATCCTCACTATGAAAAGTGGCTCCAGCAGGATTAATCAGCCCGATTGTATCCCCTGCTTTTAACCGTGGTGGTTTCAGGGTTGATTTTGAAAATATGCCTGAGGCAGAAGCCAGGGGAACTTGTGTGGCGGCGATACCCACCCCAACCATCTGTAAAATTTGTCTGCGTGTGATGCTCATTATTACCTCGTAGATGAATGTTGCTCTAAACTAGACTGAATTCAAAGTGTTAGCAATTGCAAGCTTTGAATACTTGTTAGATCACACGTGTGTCTGTATTTTAGCACTCGTATAACTGGGGGTTTGATATGAAAAATATTCTAAGTCTATGTTTATCCGTAAGTTTACTCATTGCCAATGAAGTCCATTTTTCTTTTGATGAGGAAACCCCTCAAAAACTTGAAATCCCCTTTGATACTACTTTTCGTTTATACAGTGCACCGATTGAATTGATTGATACGCGACAAACCCCTTTGCTCAAATTGATCTTCAATGGCTGTGCATCCAGAGTATTCCGTATCGACAATATTCGATTTCCCAGTAATGCGTACATTGATTTTGAAAATGGCCTTCCTGACCTGACTTACTCTGATGGTATTTCTCAGGTTTCACTCGTTCAGCATCCCTCGGATTCTGGCTTTGTCCTACAGGTTGAGTTTGACCCCAATCATCTGGGAAGAGATACATTAAAAATACAGCAACCTGGTAGTTGGTATCCTGCCGTCCCAGATAGAGTCGGTCTTGAATTTCAAGCTGATGCAACCGTGCCACTCATTAAGTATTACATGCCACCTGAAATCGCCAGGCATGAGGTAAGCGTTCCAGACTGGGGCTACCATGTGGCATTGTCCGAGAAGTATAGTGAGGTAGTTCTGGATGATATGAATTACATCACTGTAAGGGAGAGACGATTCTCATTAGAATACTTACATGAAGCATATAATGTGGATCATATTTATACATACTCTCTATCTCAACCAAGCTTTTTGGAACGAGATGGAATTCTTTTCGATTTTGACGCTGGACTCGATGAGCCTGTTCAGGATGATTCCCTTTGGGGATCTTGGTTGGGATTTGAAATGTATCAGGAAGTGCTAGGTGAGATTGTTTTTGTAAAAATAATGGACCCATTCGGACCCATAGGGTACAGGCTATATTTTGGTTATGGAATGGGCTTGATTCGCGAAGAGTTTCCTGGAACGTCAGTCCATGCGGATCTGGTAGGTTTTCAAGATGGCGGGGATGTTACGGGAGAAATGAATTTACCGATTTCTCTATCTTTGGGCGTGGGTTATGATTCACAAAGCATCAAAATTTTCCCACCAGATACAAGTTGGTATCACTATACAGTGCCTATTTCTGAGCTATACAGGTTCACCCAAATGCCGATAATAGCCGACAGTCTGCAACTTACCCTGTGTCCTGAAATCTTGGTAGAGAATCATGATTATGGAAGTTTGCTGTTTAACAGACTTTCACTGTGGGAGAATGAAAATCTGGTATATGATTTTGGAACTCGTAATCACAATGAGTGGAGTATGATAGCGGCTACAAATGGGAGTCAAATGGGCTGGCAATATTCCCAAGAGATGCCACCTGATGGACTTGTTCTAAGTAGTCATCTGAGTTTTGGAAATAGTTGGCAAGGGGGTACTCGTTTTGCAGGGTTTACAGAATACCTTGCTCATTTTGAAACACCCATCACACTCGAAAATACTGCTCTCAAATTTTGGATGAAACAACCCTATATTATGACAGGTGTCGAGGAATATGAAGCCATCATCCCTGAGGAATATGGGATTAGCAAAGCTTATCCAAATCCATTTAATGGTGAGGTAACCCTCTCAGCAGATATACCCAATGGCCTCTCAGATATACAGATCATCATTTATGATATACAGGGTCGAGTGGTATGGTCTCGATCAGTTGATTCAACAAATAATAATAAACTTCAATACACCTGGGCTGGAAAAGACTTAACCGGGCGAGACATGGATTCGGGTCTGTATATTGTAACGTTGCAAATTGAGGGGCAGGTAAGCGGCCAGATTCAAAAAATTATCATGCTAAAATAAAAGATCTGAGTAAGGTCGAATATGGGACTGAGGAGCAAAATTTTATTATGAAAAGAACGTATTTGATCTTTGCCGTTTTTGTCGTGCTCCTCATCTCTCAGGTGAGGGCTTTTGAATATGTGGATAATCCCAACAATCCAATTTTTAATGGTACCCAAACCTGGGATGATTTAGCCGTTATTAATCCGACGATACTATATGAGGATGGATCATATAAGATGTGGTTTGGGGGGCGCAATGTTGGGTTACCCATTCAGATAGGATACGCAACCTCTCAAGACGGAATTGTGTGGGATGAGTTGTCAAGCCCAGTGCTGACAACTGGCTCAGGCGAAGATTTTGATGCTCAGGACTTAAAAGCAGTCTGGGTTTTACATGATGAGAATGAATACAAAATGTACTACACCGCTACGAATTCATCAGCAATGCCTCGGCTTGGACTCGCCACAAGTCCAGATGGAATCTCGTGGAGTAAATATACCCAAAATCCAATTCTAGAGTTAGGCGGACCCGGTAGCTGGAATGAATCCAGGTCGCACAATGCTGCAGTAATCAAGCGAGATGGCGTCTATTATTTGTGGTTCAGTGGGAGGAATGATAGTTTCGAAAGTGGAATCGGCCTGGCCTATTCACAAGATGGAGTTACCTGGACAGAGGATCAGCAGAATCCAGTGATGATGATGGACCCAACGATTGCCTGGGAATCAGTTTACCCGACTTTTCCAGCTGTGGTTGAGCGTGAAGACGGCAGTTTTCTCATGGCATACATGGGCTTTGATGGTCTATATCGGCAAATAGGTCTGGCCCATTCTCCCGATGGTATCCAATGGACCAGGTATCCAGGCAATCCTGTGATTGTTCATGGGCAAGTAGGGAGCTGGAATGAAGAATCCAGCACCGGACCCAGTCTTGCAATTATTGAATCAGGTCAATATCAATTGTGGTATACAGGGAACTCCATTTATAGTGTTTCAACCAGCTGGTCTTTTGGACAAGGAGACGTCTTTTTTGATCCACTCGGTGATATTAACTATGATTACTTCCTGAATGTTTCGGATGTGATCCTTCTGGTGAATATCATCTTGGGTATCCAGGAGTCCTCGCAATATCAACTTGAAGTGGCAGATCTCAATCAGGATCAATCGATAGATGTTTCAGATTTGCAACTCATGGTGAATAGAATTCTAGAGTAAATGGCATTTCCGTTTACACAATTCTGTCCCCAAAAAATGTGCTCACAATATGACCATGGCTTACCACTTGTAGATTGACCCAATAACGAACTAATCTCGGTGCTAAATATCTCAAAAGGGAAATCCTTATGAAAACCATTCCAGAACATGGAATTGAACATGCTAAAATTTTAGATGAGATGAAAGAATTTGGGAGTGAGGATGCAAATTATCGCGACTCCCGCACGTGGAGTCTGGTTTATCACCTCGACGATAAGCATACCGATTTCCTCAAACAAGCTTATGGTATGTATTTCTCCGAAAATGCGCTTAATCCAATGGCATTTAAAAGTCTGAAACGATTTGAAACAGATGTTATCAATATGACAGCGCACATGCTGCATGGTGACAAGAAAACAGTGGGCACGCTTACTTCCGGCGGGACAGAAAGTTGTCTGCTACCCGTATTAACCTACAGAGATATGGCACGTGCCCAAAGAAAACTTCCCTTTAAGCCTGAGATGATTGTCCCTGAGAGCGTCCATGTCGCCTGGAGTAAAGCGGCTAAATATTTCGGAGTGAAAATCAGGTATGCTCCCTTGAAATCAGATTTCAGAGTGGATGTGGAGGCCGTTAGGAAGATGGTCAACCGCCGAACCATCATGCTGGTTGGCTCGGCACCATCCTATCCACATGGTGTCATTGATCCTATTGAAGCATTAGGTGTGGTAGCCCAGCAACATCGTTTACCACTTCACGTCGACTCTTGCCTGGGTGGGTTTTTGTTACCATTTATCGAAAAGAATGGGGGTGCGATTCCACCATTCGATTTTCGTGTTCCTGGTGTGACTTCTATATCAGCTGATGTCCACAAGTATGGATTTGCCGCCAAGGGAGCCTCAACCGTGCTCTATCGAAACATGAAATATATGAAACATCAATTTTTCATCCATGAGGATTGGCCCGGAGGTGTATTTGCATCGCCAGCCCTATTGGGCACGAGACCTGGTGGATCCTTTGCTGCAGCCTGGGCTACCATCCATGCCCTGGGTGAAGATGGCTATCGTGACAATGCTCAAAAGATCATGGATATTACAAAAGAGCTTCAGAAGGGGATAAAAGCCATTGATGGACTAGAAGTACTTGGTCAACCAGATATGAGTGTCTTTGCCTATCACTCAACCGATGAGAAGGTCAATATTTTTGCCGTAGGTGATCAAATGGAAGCAAAAGGCTGGCAAATTGATCGCCTCCAGCGTCCAGAAGGCCTCCATGTGATGGTCGTCCCTGGACATGCTAGAATCATTGAAACATATCTGTCTGACTTGAAAAATTCTGTGGAAACAGTTCGCTCCAATCCCAAGCTGGCCGCCAAAGGCAATGCTGCAATGTATGGTATGATTGCCAACTTACCCTTTCGAGGTATGATCAAAAAGGAAGTCATGAAAATGATGGAGGGTATGTACAGCTCTAAAGGACAGACTCCTCTAGACGGTGAGAATAACCCCTGGTTTGTGGAGCAGGTGGCTGGGTTCATGAATAGAATGAAATCAAAAAAAGCACAATCTAAATAAATATACTTCAAGCTAATCTTTGAAAGACGATCAAGCCGATTTATAAATCAGATTTACTTTGTCGTGGTCTATTGTGAGATAAGTTGTCAGCAGGTACAGGAACTCAAAAAACTACCAATATATTGGGGAAAATATTATGAATTATGATCACATCGGTCAGATGATTACCATCAAAATTGCTGAGTATGGAGACAAGACAGCGCTGAGATATAAGATTGGCGATGGCTGGGCTTCTTTGACTTACAGGGAATTTGGAGAAAAGATTACGAGTCTTGCCTGTGCCATGATTAAGGCTGGCGTGAAACAAGGCGATTCAGTCGGTATATATTCTGCCAACCGCTACGAGTGGGCTGTGAGCGATATGGCCTGTATACTTTCTGGAGCTATCTCAGTCCCTATTTATGCCACCAATACGCTTGAACAGGCCAAATACATTATTCAGGATGCAGGTATAAAACTGATCTATGTTGGAAATTTGGAGCAATACACAAGTCTGGCTACTATTCATGCAGATGGCCATCCTTTGCAGATTATTTCTTACGATCCGGCCATAGAGATTGATACGGAATTCACCACATATTTCCGTGATTTTCTTAGTGTCCCTGATCAGGAAGTGTTGGTCAAAGAAATGAATCGTCGCTCTGGTAAAATCAAGAGTGATGATGTCACCACAGTTATTTATACCTCTGGTACAACCGGGCACCCTAAAGGTGTTATGTTGTCTCATGGGAACTTGTTTCATCAGTTTGAATGTGTCGATGCCAATTTCAATGTTACCAGCGAAGATGTCTCACTGTGCTTCCTACCGCTCAGTCATGTCTATGAGCGTATGTGGTCATATTTTGTCTATCTCAAGGGTGCTATTCAGACCTATCTGGAAGATCCGAAGCAAGTCATTGAAACGATGCAAGAAGTCCAACCTACAGCCATGGTCTCAGTACCCAGACTGTATGAAAAGATTTATGCTGCAGTACTGAACTCCCAAGAAAGTGCCTCTCCCGTAAAGCGGTTTCTTTTCAGCAAAGCCATCGCAACAGGGACTATTCGTAACAACCTGTATTTCAGGAAGAAGCCAGTACCTCGAGGTGTGGCCCTGAAGTATAAGGTTCTTGATAAGCTGGTACTCTCCAAGGTGAGAGATGTTGTAGGAGGGGAAAAGAATTTCTTCTCAGCTGGTGGCGCTCCGCTGGACAAAAGCATTGAAGAGTTTTTCCTGGCCTGTGGTCTCTTGATATGTCAGGGGTATGGGTTGACTGAAACAGCGCCGATGATTTCATACAACACGCCAGAAAATTTCAAATTTGGCACGGTAGGTAAGCTGGTACCAAATTGTGAAGTCAGGATTGCTGAGAATGGTGAAATCCAGGCTAGAGGTCCTCAGATTATGAAAGGTTATTTCAATAACCCTAAAGCCACAGCTGAAAGTATTGTGGATGGTTGGTTCAAGACCGGTGATGTCGGTGAGTTCGATGAAGATGGTTTCTTGAAAATCACCGATCGTATCAAAGATTTGATCATCACTTCAGGTGGTAAAAATATCGCACCTCAGAATATTGAGAAATTGATTGGTAAAGACTTCTTTATCGATCAAATCATTGCCATTGGGGATAAACGTAACTTCGTAAGCGCTTTGATTGTGCCTGCTTTCGAAAGTCTTGAAGCCTGGGCTCATAAAAAGAAAATTCAGTTTCAAGACAGCGAAGAATTGATCAGCCATCCACATGTCATTGAATTTTTCAGAGAGCGTATTGATGAGCAGTCCAAAAAGCTGGCGAACTATGAAACCATCAAAAAATTCCGTTTGATGGCGAAACCCTTCACCCAGGAGGGTGGCGAGATCACACCGACTCTCAAACTCAAGCGTAAGCAGATAAACGAAAAATTTAAAGCGCTTATCGAGACCATGTACCGTAAGAATTAAGGGTTAATCAAAATTATAAATGAGTGGTTTTTATTAACAAATATTGCAAATTGTGACATATTAAGTCATGGTTAAGTAAAGTCTGGATGAAATGCCCAGAAAAGGAGTTGAAGTATGCTTACATTTGATCTGAATTGGATAGCTATAGCTGTATTAGTATTCATCAATATGGGTCTGGGTGCTGTTTGGTATGGCCCCTTGTTTGGAAAACCCTGGATGGAAGCCACCGGAATTAAAATGGAGGATATTGAAGGTAAGAACATGATGCCTCCCTACGTTGTCGCCATTTTGAATTCCCTCTTTATGGCATTTATGATGGCCAATGTGATTGTCTGGACCGGTACTGCTAGTTTTGGTGGGGGTTTACTCCTCGGGCTTTTGATGTGGTTAGGGTTTACAGGTCTTTCCTTTGGTGTAAACCACGCCTTCGAAATGCGTTCACTTTATCTGTGGGTTATCAATTCAGGTATGTATCTGGTTGGCCTTTTAATCATGGGAGCCGTGCTGGCAATCTGGTAACAGCCCCATCTATTTAAATGACATCGGGTAACAACCCGATGTCGTTTAAAGTCGTTTGAATCCAAAAATAAGCTTGAGCAGGCCCTTCAATTTCCAGGACCAGCTACCACCCACCATCATCATAAATCCCACCCAACGACGATAGACAAAACCTGAGACGGGGGTCCAGAAAAATTGCTTGTTCAGAGGGAGGTATTCATTCACTATGACCCTTGGTTCTGTCATTTCAAGTAGACCAAGTTCACCGTGTGTTCTACCCATGCCACTTTCCTTAAATCCACCCCAGGGTAAATTTGGCATGCCATGGGAGATTAAATGACTATTGACGGTAACTACGCCAGCATTTAGTTGTGCTGCAATCTTACGACCGAAACGATGATTCTTGGTCCAGACAGAGGCTGTTAATCCAAGGTTTGAATCATTGGCCAATTCTATTGCTTCTTCAATATTCTTGAAGGACATGACACCAATCACTGGTCCAAAGGTTTCTTCCTGCATAATCCGCATTTGCTGATTTACATCAGTAAGAATAGTGGCTGGTAGCGCTTGTTTCGTTGTTTCATCAATCTGTGACATTGCTTCGACGGCAGCCCCTTGATTGATGGCTTCCTCAAGCATTATTCTGACGGATTCCTGTTGGCGTGACGTGGTCATGGTTCCAATATGAGTATCAGGTTGATCAGGATTCCCGACCTTGAGTCTTTCAACCTTTTTCTTAAGTAGCTTCACGAAGGGCTTATATACATCTCGATGAACATAAATTCGTTCTACCCCGGCACAACTCTGCCCAGAATTAGATAGCCCGGCCCAGATTGCACCATTGACAGCCTTTTTGAGGTTGGCTTCAGCGCAGACAATCATCGGGTCGTTACCACCCAGTTCAAGAGATACAGGCGTGAGGGTCTCGGCAGCTTTCCTCATCAGGATTTTGCCGACTGGCACACTGCCAGTAAAAAATAATTTGTCGATCCCTGCCTCCAGAAAGGCATCTCCAGCAATTCGACCAGGGACATTCACTTGAACAAATAAATCCTTGGGTAATTCACCAGCATCCACGATTTTCTGAATCACCTGTCCGACCATCTGAGTTTCAGATGCGGCTTTATATAACAATCCATTGCCAGACATAAGTGCCATGAGTATTTCGTGCATTGGGATGGCCAAAGGAAAGTTCCAGGGAGAAATGATACCAATAACGCCCATGGGTACATGCTGCAGTCTATTGCGGGTATAAAGGCTAAATATGTGAGAACCTTTGATTCGGCGCTCTCTTAAAACGCGAGAAGCATGCTTGATATAATAATCAAAAGCCAATACAGCGGAGGAGATCTCTGTCATATAGGCGTCAGCAAGGGTTTTGCCATTATCAGTCGAGATAATACGGGCATATTCTTCACCATGTTCAATCAGGTGTCGCTGCATCCTCCGCAGGTGTTTGCCACGTTCTGAAAAAGACACATCAGCCCATTTATCCTGTGCCTTACGAATTCTGGATACTGCATGCTGTATATCTTCGAGTGTGTTTTGTGGTATCTGACCAATTAACTCGCCAGTGGCTGGATTGAGTGCTTCTGTGTGTGCAAGTTCTGACATAAACTCCCCTTTAATGGCGCAGAAAATGTATACGGAACAGAGCTGATTAGTAGGTTTATTTCTATCAGTTTCATTTGGATGAAACCTTTCATGTTCAGCAGTTTATAATTCATGATTATGAGGCTGGATATTAAAGGAAGCAACAATGCTGAAATTGCTTATCTTGGGCACTGAAGATTCAACCCAAAGGCACATACTTTTAAACAATCTCGTCCAGTGAAAACTTTGGATTCGAAAAATATGATCAGGATGGAAAAATGAAGAAATTAACGACGAAAGATCTTTGTAGAACCACCAGCGATGAAGCTCTGCAATTTAAGTCCACGACTGAACTTCCCAGTCTGAATAAGGTGATCGGGCAGGAACGGGCGGTACGAGCCCTTCAGTTTGGTCTCGAATTATTGGCACCAGGTTATAATGTTTTTGTTGGGGGGATAGCAGGTACTGGCAAGAGTACCATTGTAAAAAGTCTGGTGGAAAAATTTGCTGCCAACAAGCCGGTCTCACCTGATTCGCTAGTGGTGTTCAATTTTAGAGATGAAAACCATCCCAGTGTATTTCAATTGCCTGCTGGTCAGGGGAATAAATTCGCAAAACAGATGAAGCGTCTGATTAGCAGTTTGAGTGTTGATTTGCCCAAAGTATTTACTGGTGAAGTTTACGAAAAACGTGAGAAAGAGATCACCGCTGAGTTTGATACCGGTCGTGAGGAAATTATTACCGAAATGAATTCGGAAGCAGCTGAACAGGATATCAAACTGAATCTCACTAAAGCGGGATTTCAGACGATTCCACTCAAGGACGGAGCATCCATGAGTGAAGCTGATCTTACGGCCCTTTCGGAGAAAGAATTATCAACCATTAATGAAAAAATCAATCTTATCCAATCCCGTTTACGCGAAGCTTTACGTGATATTTCAGAACTTGAGGAAGAACGGGCAGATGTGGTTGAAACCCTCCAGGAAAAAATTGCTCTTGATTCTGTTGAACACCGTATTGGTAGGCTGCTTGAGAACTATGCTGATTATCCTGGCCTTGTAAAGTACCTGGAGAATGTTCGGGATGATATTGCTGAGCATGTTCAGGAGTTCGTGGGAATGACTGGACCTGGAGAAGGGGAAGGGGAACCATCACCACAAAAGACCCAGCAAGCGTTGCTACAGAGGTATAAAGTGAACCTGTTGGTGGACAATTGTCGCCAGAAAGGTGCCCCAGTGATTGTTGATACCAACCCCTCCTATTACAATCTTTTTGGACGCATTGGCAAAGAAGCTGTTATGGGGGGCTGGTACAGCGACTATACCATGATTTCTTCGGGAGCCATGTTACGGGCGAATGGCGGTTTCCTTATTCTGGATATCCATAACATCTTGCAGAATGGCAATGTGTGGGAACATCTGAAGCGAACCCTCAAAAATAAATCCCTGCAAATTGAAGATGTGAATGAACAATATGGGTTAAATGCCACCACATCTATTCAACCTGAACCCATTCCTCTAAATTTAAATGTTATCCTGTTGGGAAGATCTGATCATTTCCGTTATCTCCAGGAAGTTGATGATGCATTCAATAAAACTTTTAAGGTAAGGGCAGATTTTGATTACGAGGTAACGAGGACTCCCCAGAATGAGCACCTCCTTTGTCAGTTTATTGCCAAAGTCTGTCGAGAAAACAAAACGCCCCATTTTACCTCCCAGGCTGCTACGCAGGTTATTGTGTACAGCTCAAGATTGGCTGGTGATAAGAGCAAGTTATCTCTCCAGTTTGGAACCTTGGTGGAGTTGATCACTGAATCAGTGTATTGGGCCAGAAAAGAGAAGCATCGTCAGGTTCAAATGGAGGATGTCCGAAAAGCCATCGAGGAGAAACGTTTCCGGGGCAGTCTTTATGAGGAGAAAGTTTGGGAGAACATTGAAAGCGAAAGCTTGATGATAGATGTTACTGGC
>Ga0307989_1000627_pt1 | contig 22047 bp, 23 predicted proteins | sample EllFjometagen185_FD_203164 | JGI IMG/M metagenome (GOLD analysis project Ga0307989, IMG submission 203164) | Marine microbial communities from Ellis Fjord, Antarctic Ocean - #185 | ecosystem: Environmental > Aquatic > Marine > Unclassified | place: Southern Ocean | collected 2014-10-08
CGACATTTGGATTGTCAATTAAGAAAATCGGAATCAAATATCACTGAAAAAGGGCTTTTCTCATACAATGGAGTGATGACTTAATAATCAAGTATTTTCTAATTATTGGATGGTCCCATTATTGGGTGACAAGGACAATGTGTACTTTTTTATTTTTGAGCCGGCTTTCCTGTTGGGGAGCTGAATAGTTACATGGATTTTAAAACTTCAGTCAGTGCTTGAGGAATATTCGATATAATATCAATTATCTGACTGGCAGGATTCGGCTGGGTGTAATATCCGGCCAGCCGATTGGTTTTTGCTGCAATGACGGAAGCTTGTTTGGGTCCCATTCCTGATGAAATTAATGCTGATACGATACCTGTCAAAGTATCTCCTGTTCCTCCGATCGCCTCCATATTTTCAATACTTGGATTTGAAACCGTATTAAACGTAATGCCGTCTTTGACAATATAGTCCTTTTTTCCTTTTATCAGGAGATGGACAGCGGCATTTTGATGTTCATAGGCACGTTTTATCAACTCGAGGACTTTTTGTGCTTCGTGTAGGATAAATCCACGCGTATAAAAAGGATGCGGTGCTTCTTCATCGGCCAAAAAGGCAAGTTCTCCAACATCCGGCGTAAAAAGATCATATTCTTGAGACAGTCCACTCATTTTTGCAGCATACATATATCCGGCATCAGCAATTAGAAAGGGACGCCTTTTCATTTTTTCAATAGCATCCAACACTTTGAATTGCCAATCGACATCCGGCTGAAGATAGTGAAAGCATAAAACCTGCAGATTAAAGTCCTTCAATTTTTTTGATAGGTAATCATAAAGCAATCGACTACCGTCCCCCAATCCGATATCACCTACCAGAAAGCCGATCGGAGATTCCAAGCCAAGAACTTCCCCACATTTTATGGCCGCTGCCAGTAACGCCGGAGTCCCCCTGTTGATGGGGGCTGATTGATCCTTAATAGTAATTCTATCATTTTTCAGATGGACTTTACCTGAAATTACCGGAAAACCCGTATCCGGAATGGTTCCAACTATGGCTAACATTGTCTTAATATCTCCTCATATGCAAGCTGCAGCGCATAGCCACACAGTGTATGACCAATGTCTTTGGGAAGAGGTGATTCAGTGAGAGATTTCCCAACCATTTCACCGGCCAAGTAGGGAACATCGGGACATCCGCCTCCTGAAATGTTAACGATTAGCTGGTTTTCTTTTTCAATCGTGATTTTCATATTTGCCGCCCGAACCATCAAATAATCTCCATAGTCCTTGACTTGAAAAATATCCACCGGTTGCAGCAAGGGACTGCTGACCGGAACCACCTTAATTGGAACATTTCTTGTTTCCTGAAGCGTTCTTAAAATATTCAATTCTTCGATTAATGGAATTTCAATTACCAAATCGCATCCATTGCGTATTTCAGGGGGTGGTCCCATAACTCGCAGTTTCCACCCTTTTTTTTCCAGGGTTCTTTGCGCCTGGATAACCTCACTGGTGTTATCAAATACCAGAATCGCCCGCTCAGATTTTCGGGAATCCTGTTTCGCTGTTTTTGAATACACAGGAAACACGTTCATATTTTTTTTAAAGAAATTCAGAAGTGACAAACTTATTCCTTTTTTAAAGTCATTTTAAAGTCCATCTCTTCAGCCTGGACATTTACTAAATCCCAGCCTAGATTCCCTGCGGCCCGGGTAACATTTTCTCGAGCAGTTTCTGTATCAACTAGAACTATAATCTCTCCGTTTTTCTGGTTCTTCATTCTATCAATCGTCATTAAAACAGGCTGAGGACATGACAGACCTCTTGCGTCAATAGCATTATTCATTTTTTTCTTCTCCGTATTTTATATTTTTTTTCTCATGGTCAACCCGATAAACAGACATACGGCAAGTCCAACACCTACAGCTGCAATACCATGCGGTCCAACACCTTTGGGCGAACTGGCAAGGCTGAAATTATGTGCAAAAGCGGCACCCACGATCATACCCATGAAAAAAATTGCGGCATCTCCGTCACCTTCTCCAGCCAAAAATAGCTGTCGACCGGGACAGCCACCTGCTAAAGCAAAAGCCAATCCGGCCAGGACCATTCCGGCAAAATTCCAGATGTGCATATTATGAGCAACTGGTTGCATAACAAAGCCGGCATTAAATTGGCCCAATATAAGGTTTGTGACCAACGCCCCGATTACGAGAGCAACAACACCGCCGAAAAGATGTGTCTGTTTGAAAAGGATCAGGTCTCTGAAAGCTCCCATGGTGCAAAACCGGCTTCTTTGAGCAATAAAACCAATACCCAGACCCACGACCAGCGAAATGATCAAAGGTGCATGCATTGCCCCGGGACCTTTAAGACTGTAAAAGAGAACACCACTTTTAAATTGACCTTCAATTTGTGGATAAATCAGTACTAATACCAAAAATCCAACCATAATCAATGGCATTAGCCATCCTGCCGCTGTATGAGATCTTTGTGACCGCCCAAGGTTGTAACCTCTTTTAAAGAACAGGGTGCCGACCCAGATGCCGACAATCAGTCCTGCCAATCCGACCAAAGCGTTGCCGTCTCCACCGCTGAGTCGTAACATAGCTCTCCATGGACATCCTAGAAAGACCAACGCACCGATCATGGCAAAAACACCCAGCACAAACCGGACAATGGGAGCGGAGCCGCCGCGGGATTTGAATTCCTTAAAAAGTAAAGACGCAATCAGGGCCCCTACCACAAACCCGACAATCTCTAACCTCATATACTGAACAACCCCAGCACGATGCATCCCGATTGCACCGGCAATATCTCTTTCAAAACAGGCAACACAGATACCCATATTGCCTGGATTTCCTAATTTCTGCAGAATTGGAGCCAAAATTCCTATAACGGCCCCAACACCAATAATTCCCCATCGGGTTGCAAAATAATTCTTAACCATCCTTTTTCTCCTAAGTTTAATTGACAAACAATTGGTCTATACCCTTTCACACCAGCTGTATATGAAACGTCGTCTTCAAAAAAGCAATAGCCGTCATCATTCACAAAGAAATGCTTTGGAGGGTACCATAATACCAGTTTTAAGCACCTGAGCTATTTTTTCTTGGAGGGAGGGATATGCAAAAAGCCGTGCGAATTGTCTGGTATCAAAAAACGCCTCATTGTTTAGCAGATTCGCCTGGAACTCCAGTGATAAACTACCCTGGTTACCTGATAATGACTTATTGCAATGATTCACTGACGTCCGGTGACAAATCATAGTTGGCTAGTTAAAACATCTCCGGTTAACCATAATCACTATCATAGAAAATTTGAACTCGTCCAATTGGATTTTTCAATAATTCTGGATTAATAAATAGATTGGACCTATGGAAAACCATGGAGAAAAATGAAGGGGTCAATTATGATTAGCTGTTCCCACCCTCAATGAGGAACCTCCTCAAAATAAAAAATGGAGAAGTATCCCAAATCTACCATCAAAAAAAAATAAAATCGCTGTATTACCAAGTTTACAAATATAACCAAAAACAATTATATTAAAGTGAGTATCAGCATTGGGCTGGTGTATAATCCTTACTTCAATATTAAATTGACTGAACTGAAAATCCGGCGCAAATTGTGCTTTGATTAAAATACTCAGATAAATACTGCAAAATTTATTTTTTTTCATATTTAGGGGTTCTGTGATGAAAACAACTATAAAAACAACTCTTTTTTTAATCGGTATCGTTTTATTCACAACATCATCCATCCAGGCAAAAGCCAAACAGCGCTTTATGATTGGTGGTAGCTGGGGTTCTTATAACTTTAACAATAGCGAGCTCGGTAAAATTGATAATCTAATTTATGGGTCTGAGTTTGCCGATTGGTACTTTTCAGACTCCTTCGGTTTGGGGATTCGTTCCCATAAGTTTTATCAAGCTGGATCGTCCGATTATGATGAAGAGGTAATTATTGTCAATTTTAATGTTGCTCTGATTGCCATCCTGATGGGTAGTGATAGTGATTTGAGACTGGCTGCTTATTTAGCATATGGTCCCGGGGCACTCTCTTATAAAAATGATACTGCCGGGCTGGACTTTACTGAAACAGCAGATACCAATTCAGGAGGACTATTTTTTGATTGGGGCGGAGAAATGTTTGGATTGCGTCTGGAATACCATCTGGTTAATGCAAAGTATGATTTTACCCAAGGCAGTAGTTCAGGAACCATTGATACTTCAGGCAGCGCTGTTGCCTTGGGTGCACGAATCGCTTTTTAGCTGATTTCAGAATCCGTCTAACGCTCATTCTATCGCTTCTGAGTACTTTCCACGGGCGGAAACCAGCTTAGGTGAACGGCCCAAATTGTCCATCAAGCCCTAATTCCTTTTAATTAAGTGCTGCTTAACACTTTCCAAACTAGAAAAAAAGAGCTGTTACTATACAGAGTCGCTGTAAATCAGGACTTTTCGCCACGAGTCTCGCTATCAATATTCGTTTAAAGCTTGCTGTACCGACGAAAAAACGCTTTCTGACCATTCTCCCCCCACCTTCACAAAGGCAGCAGGTTGCCCCAAAGGAGCCTCAACAGAGATAAAAGTCCCTCCTGTGATCATTTTCCCAGTAAAAAGATGTTTCCAGGTTCCTGCGGGGAAATATCCTTTTACTTTAATATCACCTTTCTCAAGCACGGGAAGCACCAGAATATCCTCACCGAGCATAAATTGATATTTCAGGTCGTACGTATTTTTATCGTTAGGGTAGTTCAGGTAGGGATGCCTGACAATGGGATATCCTTTCTGTGAAGCTTCTTTGGATAAAAAAGCGATGTAATCCTTCAAAGCAAAATGAACTCTGCCCATTTTTGCAAATTTTTTAATAGAGTCTTCATCAATATATACCTGATGAAATCTTCCTGGAATATTACCTTCATGGGTTCTGAAAATAGCAGTAAAGGCATTGGCTTCAGCCCATCTTTCCGTCAATTCCTTCACACGGTCATAAGGAGAAATCCAGGTGGGAAGTGCCTTGATACCGGTATATCCTCCTATATCGCTGTGATTAACCGCAATTCCACTGATCCCAGATGACATTAACCCCACAAGGGTTGAAGCCAACCCATCATCCTTACCAAAAGTGACCATCTGATCCCCTAGCCAGAATGCAGTGGAATATTTGTTTGAATAACTGTAGCCCGCTCGGGTGAAAAAAAGAATCTCTCCCTCTTTACCCGCTTCAGATATCGCCTCTCTGTTTATCCGTGCCCAATCAACCGGATAAACATTATGATACAGGGTTGGATCTCTTTTATCATGTAATACAGCATCATATGGGAGCCATTCTCCAAAATCCGCCATCCAGCCTGAAAGCCCTTGATCGATCATGTTTTTCCTAATAATCTTTTTTATCCAGACTACCGCATTGGGGTTTGTCAGATCCAGTAGATAAGCTGGAAATCCCACTGTTTTAATTAGATAGTCTTTTCCCTGACTGTTTTTCACCAGAAAACCTTTTTCTTTGGCCTCTACCAGCATCGGATTGGTAAATTTGTCATCCTCAATATCGGGATTTGTATCTGCCAAAAAGGAGTTGATATAGCCAAGCACCTTTATTCCGTCTCTATTCATTTCGGCACAAAAGTCTTTAAAATAAGGATATGATGGTTCCGGATGACCATTGCTATCATTGTATTCTGACTTCTCCTGGGCAATCCATCTCCATTTAAGTTGATCCCCGAAATTAGTCGTCCGTTTTCCAACCCAATCCTGAATCCAGATGACTGTAATAGGGTTTCCCGCCGTTTTAGCATCCCGAACCACTCTTTTGACCTTTTCAGCCCCCCCTTGCAACCCTAGCCATGTCCCATAAGCCCAATCCGGCAATTGAGGAAATCTACCGGTTTTCTGTGTATACTTTTCAATTAATTCCATCGGATTGGAACCCAGCCAGATCGTACCTGTTAAACTGTTTTCTCGAAATTCTACTGAAATCTCGTTGTCTTTAGTCAGATCAAATGTTGAATAGGAGGTATTTTCGAAAAATGCTGATCTATTTAATGTGGTAATATAGTGTGGTATGGGAGCATAAGAGGTAAATTCTCCTCCGCCAGCACCATTAGTAAGATCTGCCAGAAAAGTGATCGGTTGGTCCCCTCGTCCAATTCCCTGCTCTTCAGAAAAAATAAATAGTTTTTTACCTTTAAGGTTAAAATGACTGTATTGTTCTCCAAATCCGAAGAATTGTTCTTCTTTACTTGAACCGTATATCAGCTTCAATCGATTATACTCAGATTGGCTCAACTTAATCTTTAAAGAGATGGAATTCGAATCATTTGATATAATTGCAAATTCATATCCAGTCTTGCCTTTTTCACCCCAAAGCTCACCTTTTATGATGATTGAATTTCCCTGGACTGTAATCGATTCAATACTTTGATTGCGGCACTCCACTTGAGTTTCTTCCTTGAATTTAAAAGAAGCCATTTTATATGTCGCACTATCTACTGAAATCCCGGCATTTAGAAAGGCTTTATTCAGAGGAAGTTCAATGAATGATTGATTGGTCTCAGCATCTAATATGCGAATAAAAGATTGATCTGATCTCAGTTTTATTGAACCGGTGGATAAATTCTCCACGGGTGAATATTTAATGATACCGAATAAAAAACTGGGGATTATCATTCCTAATGCAAATAAAATCAAACCTATTTTAAATCTTGATTGAAATCCCTTCATTGCGGGAAACCTAAAATTATTAAAACCAAAAAAATAGCAATGTAGCACAATAATCTCCGGGAAAATAGTCCAATACATTTTGTAGTGTTATAATGTTGGCTGATAGCATAGATAATCACATTTTTAGTGTCAATTTATTATCGAACGAATATTTCAAAAATTGAGTTAATAGGAAAAACGGGTAAGTATTCTAACAAAATAACCAGGTATTGGAGAATGGAAACATGAGTAGAAATTTCTTAAGTACATCCATGGGACAGATTCACTTTTTTGATACAGGTAACTCATCTAGGACAAAATCGAACGGTAAAAGAAATAAATCCTGCCAAAATGATTACATTGGATGATGACGAATTTGGAAAATTCTACAAAAAAAAGGACGTCGATAAAAATAAAATAATATCAGCTTGACATACATTATAAATAGTTTTATACATCGGGTGTTACTTATTTAATATTCGTGCTATTGCATAATTCTAATCAACAGGTCCTCATGAAAAAGCTGTTTTACCTGATAGTAATGCTAGTTTCATCTTTCTCCTTTACCAATGTCTGCTTTGGACATTTCGGCATGCTAATCCCCTCAGATTCTATGATCATGCAAAATGAAAATAGATCTGTTCACTTACAGCTGTCCTTTTCCCACCCCTTTGAAAACGTTGGCATGGAGTTGGAAAAACCAAAGTTGTTCAAAATGATTGCTCATGACAAAGAAACAGATTTGCGACCCCGCTTAAAACCTGCCACTATTATGGGTCATCAAGCCTGGCAATATGACTATAGAATTAAACGCCCCGGAATCTACGCCTTTTATATGGAACCCACTCCTTATTGGGAACCCGCAGAAGACTGTTTTATCATCCACTATACCAAGACCATCATAACATCATTTGGAGATGATGAAGGATGGGATAAGGAAATTGGACTGGCGGCAGAAATTATTCCACTGTCAAAACCGTTTGGACTTTATACGCATAATATATTTCAGGGAATTGTAAAATTCAATGGCAAACCGGTTCCGTTTGCAGAGGTGGAGGTTGAATATTATAACCGAAATAAAAAATCAGTTGCCCCAACAGAGTATATGATCACACAGACCATCAAAGCAGATTCAAATGGCGTATTCTCCTATGCCGTCCCCAAATCTGGCTGGTGGGGATTTGCAGCTTTAAAAACTGCCGATTATCAAATGAAATATAAAAACATAAACAAGGATGTTGAATTAGGAGCAGTGATCTGGGTCGAATTTCTGGACTGGCAGGAAAAATAACGTTTTATACATAAAAAATAGGTTTTTTTATTTTACAAGAAGATAAAATTACCGTAAAAAGGTATAATATTGACATAAGAATTACAAAATAGTGTGACGATCATTTTTGATTATTATGATTAATCTTTAAAAATAAGAGAGCGATGCATATATCTGAAGGAATCTTATCAGGACCGGTTTTATTATCAGGAGTAGCAATCGCAGTAGTGGGTACAGCAATTGGCTTGAAAAAACTGGATTATGATCGAATTCCCCAGGCAGGAATCCTGGCAGCTTCTTTTTTCATCGCGTCGCTGGTTCATCTACCTTTTGGAGCAGGGAGTGTGCATCTGGTTTTCAACGGTCTGATTGGTTTAATATTGGGCTGGGGGGCTTTTCCTGTGATTCTGGTCGCTCTTATTTTACAGGCAATCCTGTTTCAATTTGGCGGATTAACGACATTGGGAGTTAACACTGTCGTTATGGCCATGCCCGCAGTAATGTGCTATTATGTTTTTCAACGTGTTCTCAACATCAATAAAGCCAAAACCTCTTATCTTGCTTTTATCTGCGGCTTCTCGGCAGTGTTGCTCTCTTCTCTTTTGATGGCATCTTCACTCATATTTTCCGGCGAAGAATTCCTCCAGATTGCATCACTGGCTGTAATCACCCATTTACCGGTGATGATTGTTGAAGGCTTCATTACAGCGTTTTGTATTGGATTTCTTTATAAAGTGCAGCCGTCCATTCTTCATAGTTACAGCACATAATCGAGATCTCTTAATTTCGGACTCCACTTTATATGAATACTTACAGAACTTCTGTTTTTTGTCTGATTTTCATTTTATTACTGTCAACACCGGTATATGCCCACCGAGTGAATATTTTCGCCTGGATCGAAGGAGACAGGATATTTACTCAAAGTAAATTTAATGGTGGAAAACGTGTTAAATCCGGAGAAGTTGTAGTTTCTGATCTGAAAGGAAACAAGTTGCTTGCTGGAAAAACTGACGAAATGGGTGAGTTTAATTTTAAAACTCCGACAAAAACAGCTTTAAAAATTGAAATCCTTGCAGGAATGGGACATCGCGGAGAATGGATAATTTCTGCTGAAGAAATTAACGGACAGGATGATCCGGAAAATCAATCATCCCAACCCAATGAATCCTCACAATCAACACCAACCTCATCAGAATCAAAACAGAATCTTCAGGACAATACCCAACATAATTTCACTGAATTAGAACCCATCATAAACCGCCTGCTGGATAAAAAGTTGAGACCCATTCAGGAATCCCTGGCAGAGCTAAAAACCAAGGGAACATCCATTACCGATATCATTGCGGGACTGGGCTATATCATGGGGATTGTTGGAATTGGTGCGTATTTTCGCAGTAAGCAAAATAATCAATAAGCGTATTTAGATAAAATAATTTGTACCATTGAATTTTATTTGATCGGATCTGATATATTTTTAAAATGTATAATAGAATCAATCGAGTATACTGCAAGCGCAATCCAGATCCCGATAAATGTAATGATCTGGGCTGAATTAAACGCTTCATTATAAACCAGTATTCCTAAAAGAAACATTACGGTAGGTCCAATATATTGAATGAATCCTACAGTCGAAAGGTTGAGCCTTCGGGCAGAAAACGTAAATAAAATCAGCGGAATTGCAGTTACAAAAGCCGCACCCAGTAAAAAAAGATCTGTCCTTAAACCTACTTTTAGAAAAGCGCTTTCTCCGATCTGATGCAGAAATATCAGATAAATACCCGCTGGAATCGATAGTATAAACGTTTCAATTCCCAATCCAACCAATGAACCCACATCAACGATTTTTCTAATCAGACCGTACAGTCCAAATGAAAACCCCAAAAGAAGTGAAATCCAGGGAAACTCACCGTAATAGAAAGTCAGATAAAGTACACTTCCTGTGGCAATAACCAGAGATACAATTTGAAGCCGCCTAAACCGCTCACCTAAAAATATCATGCCCAAAAGAACATTAATCAGAGGATTGATATAATATCCTAAACTGGCTTGTAAAATAAAATCATTTTGCACAGCCCAGATATATGTCAGCCAGTTAGTACTGACAATTACAGAAGTCGCAGTCAGAATTAATACACTTTTTAAGGAAGTGATTGCTGAAATAAACTCTGCAAATCTACGTCGAAAGATAATTACCGGCATTAATAGAAAGAAAGACCAGACAATTCGATGTAAAATGATTTCACTAGCCGATACCTTGTATAACTCTTTCCAATATATTGGACTCAAGCCCCAAATCAAAAATGCTGTAATTCCTGCTACAACTCCTAAAATAGACCTCTGCTGATGATTCGCTTCACGTTTTGTGTTCATGTGATTAAAATAAATATTTAAACTGATTATATACAATTGACATCCCCTTCTTCTCTAACATTGTCATCCTCGCGAAAGCGGGGATCCAGTAAGCAAATACAGATTTTTATTAATGCCCTGGATTCCCGCTTTCGCGGGAATGACAAAAGGTTTAGCCGAATGAGGACTTTAGCAACAGAGTGTCTGAGGTATAGTGATAAATAAACAGATACGAACTGTTTTCTAAGATTAAAAGAGAGAGGAATTCATCCAATATAATTATCATGTCACGAGTTTTTATTGATTGTATAACTCTTTTTGCGGAATTTATGCCTCCAGATCCCAATTTATGGAATTTAGCTGCTTTTTTTTACCTATTGCCCGTTTTCTGTAAAAACAGGCAGACAATAACCTATAAGGTACTAATCCGTGAATCCCGGTGCTGAATTTCCAGATGAAGTGTTATCTTTATACGGGTCTTCATCTGTCTGTTTAGATCCCTCTCTTTTTAATGATAATTGCAATCCATGTTGTTCCCCATACTCCCTGAATTTTCCATCTTTTATTCTGGTGGCGCCTAACGGTGTGACAACAATTGCAGATTGATTCTGTGCCGGACAATGAAATTCACAATATCCACCCCCAGCACATCTTTCTTCAAATACTTCAGGAACAGCAAAAGGAATATTCTCCACTTTTCGAAAAATAATGGCATCAAACGGACAGACTTCATCGCACACCATACATTGCTTATTATGTTCCCAAGCGAGACATCTTTCTTTTTTAATGACAGCTGTACCTGTTTTTGCCCAGACTCTTTGAATTGGAGTCGTCTGAAGAATGGCTCCTGTGGGGCAAACCTCGCTACACAGATGACACTCCGGGTTACAAAAACCTCGCCTGGCGATCATTGCCGGACTGAACATTCCCGTCAAACCTGCTTTAAACCAGATTGGCTGCAATGTATTGGTCGGACAGACCGTCATACATTCGCCACAGCGAACACAACGGGCTAAAAACTCTTTTTCCGGAAGCGCTGCTGGTGGGCGAATCAACATGGGAGGGGGAATCTGACCTTCCCCAGATTGACCATATAGCGAATCGAGCCCACTATAACAAATTGCAGCACTACCAACACCTGACATACCTCCCAGTAAGAACTGACGTCTTGAAGGAATCTTAGGAAGGGTTGCCCACGGCTGATTAGGTCCATTAAAATTAAACGTTACTGCATTTTCCGGACAGATCTCTTTACATATATTGCATACAATACACTCCCGAAAATGGGTCTGCTTAGCATCTTCAGCATCTATAGCGCCCATAGGACAATCTTGGATACATTTTCCACAATCGGTGCAATCATTTGATACCTGTCGCCGGATCAGAGGTCTGATCGAAAACAGTGCCAGCATCGCTCCGGCGGGGCAAAGGGTTCTACACCAGAACCGTGGAAACCAGCGGGACAAGACAAAGAGGAAAAGAAAAAACAATACGATAAAAAATCCTATAATACGATTTAAATAGTACCTCGATCCCAAAATATACTCTCTTAAGCCAGGACAAATGCATGAAAAACCTTTTCCTTGTCATCCTCACGAAAGCAGGGATCCAGGGTAGAATGGCTGATCGTCATACCGGAGAAACAGATTCCAGCATTCATAGCAATATCAATAATAGCAATGGTTTGATAATTTTTCATGCAATTGCCCTGTTTCTTAAGTTTAAAACCATTTGCAATAATTTTTGAATAAGGTAGATTCAAATAATACAAAACAGAGAAGCATTCCAAACGGAAAAAATAAAAGTGAAATGTGATTAAAGGAGTATCAATGGAAAAATTTATTAGTAACACCGCGATAATCAATCCCATCATTGGTGGTATTTTAATTGGATTGGCCAGCATTGGGTTGATGCTGTTTAATGGTAGAATCGCCGGAATTTCCGGGATTTTGAACGGTGCAATTCATTTTCGGAAAGGTGATATGTTATGGAGAGTTACTTTTATCACAGGGATGATTCTTGCGGGGGCTGTCATTTATTATTTTAATGAGGATTATGCTCTCATAGAAATCCGCCGTTCAATGTGGGCATATTGTATCGCAGGACTTTGCATCGGCTTGGGAGCCGGCCTCGCAAATGGGTGTACCAGCGGTCATGGGGTATGTGGTGTTGGCCGGCTATCCAATCGATCAGTCATGATTACCATGTCGTTTACCATTGCGGGGATTCTAACTGTATGGGTTATCAATAACTTTTTCGGGGGAGTCATATGATTATCCGTGCTGTTTCCAGTTTTATTTTAGGAGCCATATTCGCTACTGGCCTAGCTATTTCAGGTATGACTCAACCGTTAAAAATAATCGGATTTTTAGATGTGTTTGGATCCTGGGATCATTCACTGGTATTTGTATTGGCCACTGCAGTAGGGGTCTACTATATTATGTTTCAGTTGATCACCCAAAAAAGGAAACCCATTTTAGCAAACAGATTTTTAATTCCAACCCGGACAGATATCAATTTTAAATCCATAGCAGGGGCTTTGATTTTCGGTGTAGGATGGGGAATCAGTGGATTATGCCCGGGTCCTGTTTTTGCCACGTTAGCCACAGGAACCCCATCGGTATTCTTACTGGTTATCTTCCTGATTATTGGCTTGTACACAGCCTCCGGGATCAATCGGCTAAAGTAACAGAAATTTACTGTCAGGCACTAATTGGGAATAATATTATACAAATATTTCATCACATCTGTGCGGGTGATAATACCCACAATTGCGTCATTTTCAATCACCGGTAATCGGCCAATATCGCTGGCAATCATTGTTTTAGCCGCCTCAACTGCGCTTTTCTCCGGTCGAATGGAAACAATATTTCTACTCATATAGGCTTTAACCGGAGAGCCCAATTGAGATTCCTTTCTTATTTTTTTAAAGTCACGCCTTGAAATAACCCCAACCAATTGTTCCTTTTCATTAACAACCGGAAAGCCGGAACACCCCGTCTCTTTCAGGGTCGTAGCAATTTCTCTCATTTTTGATTCTTCTTGAGCAACTTTCACCGGATGAGTCATTATATCTCTAATTTGAACGGATGGTTGTTGAGTTCCGTTGATGATCGCCAAAATGCTCTTTTCAATAACTTCCGGTTTACCTCTCTTAATCAGTGCAGAACCTGCTCCGGGATGTCCCCCACCTCCAAAATTAAACATGATCCCACCAATATCTATCTCTTCATTATCACTTCTGCCAATGACCATACATCGATTCCTACCCACATCATTAAAAATCCCAAACGCCGCATCAGAATTCAAGATCTCACGGTACATTCCAACCACCACAGACAGACTGCGAATATGTTGGTCAATATCCAACCGACAAATGCTGACAACATATCCATTCATCTTAATCCGGTCAGAATACTTCATCATTTCATAAAGAATATCTTTTTGTTTCTCACCGTATGCCTGTTTAAGGAATGATCTTAAAATCGTCAAATCTGCTTTTTGTTCCAGCAAATATGATGTGGCCTTAGCATCTGCAGGTGTCGTGGAGTCAAAGGTTAAATGGCCGGTATCCTCATAAATCCCCATCAAAAACAGTGTTGAGTAAATTGGAGACAACTTGATTTTTGATTCAATAATTTTATCCACCAGAATCGAGATCGTCGCCCCAATTTCCTCACTATGATCCTGTTGCGCCTCGATGTCATCTTTCGGATGATGGTCCCATAGTCCGATGACTAATTCATTCCTGCCTTTGAGTGTTTTTAAATCGGCAATACGGCTCCAACTGGAGGTATCAACAATAATCATCTCAGACACTTCATCCTGATTGATCTCCTTAGCCCATAGTGTTTTGAAAACATCTTTGTGCAAAGACATAAACGCTTTCACATTTGGGTTTAGGTTACTGGGTAACACCGGGATAAATTCAGGCTTAACCAGCGATATGGCTATGGTTGATGCCAATGCATCAAAATCACAATTATTATGAGTCGTTACAATTTTCATCTTGACTGGAACCTTTTGATGGTTTTGCCTATTATTCTTTTATGCACTTACTATTTGTAATAAAAACATTTTAACTAATTTCCAGAAATTATACAAATAGTAATGCACTTTTCGAATGACATCCACCGTTTTGGGATAAGGTTATTTAGTCTATTTCACATCTCTCACTAACCGTACCCAATTGTAATACCTTTCACCACCTTCGCCCAAGGGACCGCCTTCAGTTTTAGTATCGAACCACACCGCGCCTGCTCCATAGGTATCAGCGCCACTGCTGTTAACAGCATAACCGAAAGCAACATACCAGGCATAGTATGAATCCATCACTAATTTACCAAAAGAGATAGTAGCGTGGGCAACACCTTGCCCACGCCGTAGAAGCGATAAAAAAAAATGGACAAGGCATTATCCATCCTACAAAATCTGAGCTGCTATTTTGAATATGACTCCTATATTCATTTGTGTTTTTCCCAGAGATTCTCTTAAATTACTATTGACACGTATATGTTTTAAACAGTAATATGTTTTAAACATCACATGAGATAGAAAACAACATGAGCAAAACCAGATATGGAAGGCATACCCCTGAATTCATTCTTCTATTTTTAGCTGAAGAGCCCGGATGCGGTATGGATTTATATAAAAAATTCGGACAACTCATTCCCATCTGTAAGTTTGATAGTGCAATTGTATATCGATCATTGGCAAGTCTGAAAAAAGAAGGATTGGTCGAATTCGAATGGGATACATCCGAGACAGGACCGGCAAAAAAGGTATATCATATTACAGAGGCAGGATTCGAAAAACTCAACGAACACAAAGAATTTATGGAAAACCGAAGAGACAATCTTCAGATTTATCTCGATAAATATAACAAGTTAAAAAAAGGTGGAAGACTTAAATGATGAATTATGGTTTATGGGCAGGGGTTTCTATCCTGCTGATTGTATCCTTTTTCAAAGATCGAACAAAGACCCTGAAAGCGCTTAAAATGGCTGGTAAGCAATTTTTAAATCTTTTATCCGCTTTGATTACAATTGTGCTATTCCTCGGAATCATACGTGCGCTGGTAGATCCCATGATTATCGGTAGGATGATCGGACCGGAATCGGGTATTTTAGGTGTCATTTCAGGTTTGGTGGTGGGCTCAGTTATTTTTATTCCAGGCTTTGTTGCTTTTCCCATGGCAGCTGGTTTTCTGGAAATTGGGGCAGGCTACCCTCAGGTTGCTGGATTTATAGCGGCATTAATGGGTGTGGGGTTTGTATTTATACCCTTGGAGAGAAAATTTTTCGGTTTAAGACTTACCATTTTAAGAAATCTACTATGCTTTGTCGCAGCAATCGTTTTTGTATTGGCTGTCTGGGGGGTTGGATTATGATGATTCTAAAAAAATACAAATGGGCTTTGATCATGGCCATTTCGATGTTTGCGCTTTATCTAAACCAGCCTGAAACGGCACTCAACGCATTGTCTATCTCGGTCAGTGACATCAAAATTATCCTGGGAATATTACCCCCGGTATTGATACTGGTTGGATTACTGGATGTATGGGTACCCAAAAAGACGGTTATACAATACATGGGCGATAATTCAGGGATAAAAGGTCTGCTGTTCGCCTTTCTACTGGGAGCCATTGCAGCTGGCCCCCTGTTTGTTGCTTTTCCCATTGCGGCGATGCTGGCTGGAAAAGGAGCACGACTGGCATACATTATATTTTTTATGGGAATCTGGACAAGCATAAAACTTCCATTATTGCTATTTGAATACTCGTTTTTTGGCGGAACGTTTACCGCGATTCATGCCATTGTTAATATTATAGTATTTCTATTCGGTTCATTTCTATTAGAAAAACTGGCCACTGAAGATTCAATAAAGAGATTACGTTCTATGGATATATCTTAGAATAATCGTATCTGTAGGGTGGGCAAAGCGTTGTCCATCCTTCATTTGATGGTGGATTTTTTTAACACCGTGAGTGGTTAATATGCAATTCTTCACATGGACCCGTTTCCAGATTATTCATAAAATAGAAAGACAAAATTAGGTTGTGGCAACCATTTTGCAGTATAGAGTGATAATTATTCAGTTTATTAAAACTGTACGACTATCTTCGATCCATGAAGGTTTTATTCGTGCAACAATTTATTTATCACTCAAGATATTGGAGACAAAATGGATCAAAAACAAATCGTAAAGCAAATGGTAGATTTTAACAAAGCCACCTTCGAAAATGCATACAATGCAATGACCCTTGTACAGGAGCAGGCCGAACGATTAGGACAAACGACACTTGAGCAAGCAAGTTGGCTACCGGAAGAGGGTAAGAAAGCAATGAATGATTTAGTAGAAGCGTACAAGCAGGGAAGAGAAAACCTAAAAAAGAATGTGGATGAAGCACGGGCAAAGGTTGAAGGATATTTTGACTCCGCTCAAAAATAAAAAAACCTTACAGACCGCCCAATAATAAAGCCCTTCCTCTTTAGAACGAACTTAAGATGAAAGGGCTTTTTTATTTCAGTTAGCCATACTCAATTATGTTTCAAAACCAGGACCGGCTAGCCCACATATCCTGTTCAAGGTTCTTATTATCCTCTTGAAGTGCCAACACCATTGATGCATTCTTAATTGCCAGACCCCCCTGTTCTGCAACCGCATTGACCAGATTGATCGTATCTTCAGAAAATTCACGTTCTGTATCACCAAAAAGTCTGATAATTCCGATCACGTCTTTACCCGACTTCACCGGTACAAACAGGACAGAGCCAATACCCTCTTTTTTAATATCATTTTTGTACCGAATTCTATTGTCTGAGTCCACATCGCTAACCACAACCGTTTCACCTTTCAGTGTTTTCTGGACGTTCTTCTGAATCGATCCCTTTTCTTTATATAAGAATTCATCACTCAGTCCGTAACTGGCGACAATAGGCATGTCACCACTTTCATGATTCACCAGCCGGATACTGACCCCCTTCATATCCAGAGCACTACAGAGTCTTTTGGAAAGATTCGTTAAAATCTCTTTTATATCAAGACTCTGGTTTATACTGGTTGCCAGTTCATGAAAGATTTTTGTATTTAGTCTGACCTGTTCGATCAAGCGGGCGCGTTCTATAACCATCCCCCCCTGCTCGGCAAGTGCTGTGAGAAAATCGATATCATCTGCGGAAAACTTTATTTTTTTCGCCGTATACAGAGACAATACACCAATAATCTCATCAGCGACCAATACGGGTACAACTAATATTGAAGCAATCCCCTCTTTTTTCTTACCGGCATGATTTCCCACCTGCGTATCTTTAGTTGCATCATAGATAGAGATATATCCATCTTTCAAGAGTACATTTTCCGTCTTCTTCGCCTCCATTGGATTGGAGTGCAGATACTGCTTGGAGAGTCCAGTCTGGGCCTTTTTAACAAAAACGCTCTTATTATGGTCAGCCAGGAACAGGCAGGCTGCTTTTGCCTGCATGGAATCAACAGCGTTTTCAACAATCAGGTTTAAAATCTCTTCCAGGTCCAGTGTAGTTCCAAAGGCTTTGCTAACGGCACAGAACGTTTTAAAGTAATCCTGTGTTTTGGCCATGGGTGACTCCTTTTTAATGAGTTGAGCGAAAGTGTCTCACATAGCATGAGACACTTATGTATAGTCAAGTGTTTCAATTATCCACTGATCTCATTGATGATCAAGACGTTTTTCCTTTAGCAGTCGTTTCTGGGGTCTGTTTTACCTTTCCTGGCTTCTTTTCAGGATTTTCTTTATTAGCTGACTTTCCCCTTTTTGAAGATTCAGTGGGTTTGCTCTTTTTTTTCGGAGCCGGCTTTGTTTTTTCAGGTTCTCTATTTTTCTCCTTAAGCCATTGCCCAATTTTAGGGGCAAAAGCATCCTGACATTTTGAACTGACATATATACCTATATGTCCGGTTTTCAGGCAAATATCCTCAGTATCCTTACTGCCCACAGCTCCAGTTAACATTTCACAAGCCTCAGGGGGAACCAGATGATCATATTTCCCATAGAAATTCAAAAGTGGCATGGTCAGTTTCTTTAAATCCACCCTTTTTCCGCCGAGTTTCAGTTCACTTTTGATCAACAGGTTTTTCTGGTAACAGTCAGTGATAAACTGCCTGAAGGTCTCTCCTGGCACATCCGGACTATCAAATATCCATTTTTCCATGCGGACAAAATTTTCCACAAACTCTTTATTGCCCATGTTTTCCATAAACCCAACGTACTTATCAAGCATTAAACGTGCAGGATTTAACATTAAAAATGCAAAATTCAAGGCATCGCCAGACAGATTTCCATAGGAATCGACAACAGTATCCACATCGATATTCTTCATCCAGACATGAAGCAACCCCTGTTCAGTATCAAAATTAGATGGCGTCACTGTCGTAATCAGGGATTGGATTTTTTCCGGATGCAAGGCGGAGTACATAATACTGAAAGCACCCCCCATACAGATACCCATCAGATTAACCTTAGGAATATCATGCTCGTTTAAAATGAAATCCACGACGTTGTTCATGTATCCATTGACATGGTCATCAATGGTCAAAAAGCGGTCCATTCGCGTGGGATAACCCCAATCGATCATATAAACATCCAGCCCTTCATCCAATAGTTTTTGTACAACGCTTCGACCCGGCTGAAGATCCAACATGGTTTCTCGATTAATCAATGCATAGACAATTAACAACGGTTTTTTCAGTGGAGAGGGATGTGTCGGCTTATAATGTTTCAGTTTAATCCGATCCTCTTCATAAACAATATCATAAGGTACAGTCCCAATTTCTGTATCTAAAGGTTCCAGCAATACTTCAGACGCTTGCTCAAACAAGTTCTGGGTGGCTTTTGAATCATCTGCCAGTTTTGATAAAATCTGGTCAATGGATACCTGTGAAAGGCTCATGGTTTCCCTCTTGGTAATTAAAGTTTACGGGTAACTATTCAGTTAAAACAACTAAATGCCAAAGGTATGGTGCGGCGCTTGCCGGATAGCACCATTTACTTTTACATATGGGTTTATTTGTTTCGATTTGCCTTTTCCAGCTCGCTAATCCGTTTTCGAAGTTGATAAAGCTCTTTGTATAAGCTGTCCATTTCATTTTGATTAGGTATAGGCAATTCTGACATGAGATCCTGCAGGACTTCTTTTTTGGCTGAATTAAATTTCGACAAAGCCGAAATAGTTTTCCCCAGTGAGACCAAGTACTCCGGTGATTTATACAGTTCCATAAAATCACCTTCAAGGGTGCGTATCCAGGATTGATAAAGTTCTTTGGAATCTCCGGTAAATTCTCCTTTTTCAGACAATTCCATGAAATTATCCTGCATTTTTTTCATTGACCTTTCAAATGGTTTAAACAGGACAAAGGAAAACTCTCCCAGGGTGGTTTGCAGCAGATTATATTTGTCCATGGCATCGGTTATTTTCTCCTGGTGAAACCGATTCAGGCCCAATTGCGGAATGTTTAGGTATTTCCTGAATTCTTTTTCATACAGATCTTTCCAGCTGGAAAAAAAACCTTCGTCCATAGATTGAAAATTATATCTGGATGACTTGTCACTGCTCTTTTTCGTTTTATTTAGCAGCTGGCTCTGAAATCGGGTTATTCCTTCCAACCCAGTTTGTGCGGCCTTAAACATCGACTCCGGTAGAGCACCCAGACCAGAAACATTACTTTTTAACAGGTCTGAATTAGACAGGGTTGATGAAACCATTCGCCAGGTCTTTAAAATGGATTCCAGGGATTCCTGCGATCTATTTTTTTCAGGTTTTCTTTTTTCTTCGGGCTCTGCCTTCTTTTCTTCAACGGGCGGTTCCGACTTCTTCCACATTTTTTCCGCCTGCTCAAATGACCCCGTTGCCATCTTCATCCACGAATTCATCATCAACGAAATATCCGGGTTAATTTTCGGATCTGTTGCCATTGAACTATCCCCCAAAAGTAGTTAATTTAAAACTATTCCATAAAAATGAGTGTTAAAGACAACGGATTTCTGGAGTACGATGGATGGATTTATACTTTTCCTGAAATACCTTGTCTTTGGCACAACGCCACTGAACAGTTAAGTTAAATTTATGGTATTTTAATTCCTTAAAAATGTGTCAATCCCCGCTCAAGGGGGATTGACAATTCGAACCAACTGTTTTCTATTTGTGAACCCAATATTCAAATGAGGTTCACAGATAGATTTTACTTTTCTTCATCGTTACTGCCAATCTCTTTTAAAATTGATGGCCAATGATTCTTGATAATTTCTTTTCCCATGAATACACCAATATGTCCAGCAGGAACAAGAATTTCCTTGATAGATGATGAACTGACATAATCCGTCATTGCCATGACTTGTGTAGGAGGTGTTATATCATCTTTGGTTCCACCGATCAAAATTATGGGCTGAGTAATCGCACTGAGATCCACCGGTCTTCCTAAAATTTCGAGTTCTCCTTTAATCAGTCTGTTTTCTCGAAAAAGTTGTTTCACTATATCCAGATACATTTTCCCCGGCACCGGTTGAAAATTGTGATACCAGCTACGAAACTGGTGCTGTCGATCAAGGAATTCCTCATTCTGGGCGTTATTAAACAGATTAATATCATCTCCTAAAAATCGATCAACCGCATTCATCATCATAAATCCAGTCCCAATAGATATACCTGGCATATTCCCACCCCCATTGGCGACCATCTGCTGGAAAAAGGAAAACGGTAAATCCAGAGCCATCTTGGTAATTACAGCATCACCGGCATGGAAATCAATCGGTCCGGCTGCCACGGTTAACGATTTCACACTCTCAGGAAACAGGGCCGTGAAAACGGTGGTTTGCCAGCCGCCTTGACAAAAGCCCACAAAATTAACGGGTTCTCCAATGACGTTGATGCTTTCCTGCAGTGAACGGATGGAATCATCAATGGTATAGTTTGTATCATCAGGACCAGCCGGAAGCTTATCCACTACATAAATATCGCCAGGATAATTTTTCAGAGCACACTCCACCAGGCTTTGTCCGGGACCGAAATCAACAACCAGTGAATCATGTCCCGCTTCTGGAGCCACAATGACAATCGGATTCCCTTTTTTACCGCTGGTAAATCGCCTTAAAGAAATTTTATAACCTTCATAAACAACCGTATTTTCCGTATGCCAATCCGGTGATTCGAGGGGTTTTGCCCTTGCTCTAAAAAAATCCTTCCATTGAGACGCCAGCGGATTAAAGTGGTCCATTGCAGACATTTCAATCATATCGCCCGAAAGTTTAAAGTAATCCCTTTGAACACTGGCTGCATTCCTGACAAAATTATCCAGATTCATTTCCATTGTGTTTCTCCATTCACAGCTGTATGGGTTACTGTCCATGGTAATCTATACAACACCTGTTTTGATTTCAATTGGTGGTGTGATGTCGCATTGGTTTATCTATTTTACAAGAAATCATCAAGCGGCAAAGCCACATAGAATTGGTTAGAATTATTAAACTTCAAAATGCATGCCAATGAAAAATTAATAATGTTGTATAAGGAGGGGGAAACGGATAAGAATATGGGGATTTGATTTCTATGGGATTTTAGAGATACCTTTATATTTTAAGTCGATACCGGGATAGGAGGGTAATTAAAATATAAAAGAGGGGACCAATTTCGGCGTCAATGAAGAGAGTAATGGGGTAAAGGATAACACTGTTCCGACAATTCTATTCTTAAAAAGTAATTTGATG
>Ga0307989_1000628_pt1 | contig 22026 bp, 19 predicted proteins | sample EllFjometagen185_FD_203164 | JGI IMG/M metagenome (GOLD analysis project Ga0307989, IMG submission 203164) | Marine microbial communities from Ellis Fjord, Antarctic Ocean - #185 | ecosystem: Environmental > Aquatic > Marine > Unclassified | place: Southern Ocean | collected 2014-10-08
ATTGTCCCGCCAAATCCGGAGATCATTCCTATTCCCGATGTAATCGGGCTAATAAGTGTTTCTGTACCTTCTCCTACTTTTTGACCAGCTGTTTTACCGTTATCAATTCCTTTCCCTGCAGCTGTGCTACTCACACTTCCGCTATCTTGTTTGGTCGTAAATAAGTCTCCAAGACTCCAAGCTTTTAGCTTCTCTGCCTGAATTTCTAACTTACTGACTCTTTTTATTTTTTCGATATTATCTTTTTCTTTTTCGTACCAGCGCTGTTTGCTCTTTTCAATCAGTTTATCAATTTTTCCATTCACCTCATTTTCCTTTTCTTTGGCAATATTCTCAATTTCGTAAACTTCTCTGAGATAACTTTCCTTTGCTTTTAATAATGTCTGAGTAGCAAATTCACACTTTTTCAAATTCTTGAATGTCTGTAGGCAGTTTTTCAAACTTTCTCCTGCCTGCTCAAAGTCCGATCGCGCCTTAGCTTCTCTTTCTTTGATTGTTTCTAACTCTTCTTTAGAAAGAACTTCATCCATTATTTTTTCTGCCTCCTTTTCAAAATCAACTATTGCTTTTTTCACTCGCTGTTCGCGCTCCCTTAATTCAATTTCCCCCATCAGTCGCTGATAACTTGCTCTCAAGTTCTTCATTTCAGCTGCTTTCAAATCTAAATTCTCTTTACATAAAAGCGAGTCCTGATATTCATCGTATGCTCCTCTATTACCTTTTCCAATCACTTGCAGATAATTGTCACGCGCAGATTTAACCTTGTTTGCTTCTGTTTTAATTTCCGCAATCGCACTTGCTTCGAGAGGTAGCTCGGCTGCCAGCTTTACCACTTCCATTCTCCAACCAATCATTAGGAATAATGTAGCCATGCTGACTACAACTGCGAATTGCAATTTACTATTTTCGTGAAGTTTTTTTAGAAATTTCATTTTAAAAAACGTTGTGCATTACATTCCAAATCCCAAAAATAATTTCTGCCTTTTCGCGTTTTTCTTCAGTGATTTTTTCTGCTGCTGCGTGCATCTCCGCTGCTTCAATTTCTGCATTAGCTCTCGTAGCTAGCTCTACTCTTTTTTGTTTTAAGTTTTTTAACGCGAATTCGTAAACTTGTTTGAGCCCATTAGCCTCATTAAGCTTTTTACTTAAATTTATTTTTTTATCTTTGACTTCATTTTCACACCAACCCTCTCCTTCTTCGGGTGCAACGTTCTGGGAATCTTTTTTTCCAATCTCAAGAGAAACTATATCGGTATCAATTTTTACAAGCGTGTTTTTGAGATCAGACTTCAGATCACTTAGCTCTTGAGTTGAAGCAATTATTTTTCTCTCTGCCTCTTTTCTTTTTTGCACATACTCTTGGCAAACGCTCGCATCTTCTGCAGCGATACAGTTTGCGTACATATCTTCATTTTCCGCTACGCGGATACGATTTTTAAAAATACTTTCCATCAAATTTTCCACTGAATTTGCAGACACATATTTTTTTTCAACCACATCGTTGATTTGGAAAAGTTGTACATTCTTTTGAAATTCTTTTTCGCAAATACGAACTGTTTGCAAAGTTGCTTCTGCAATTTTGCAATATTTTTCATTTTCACAAAAAAAGACTTCATCCTCTGCTACTGCAAGTTCCTTTTTAAAATCTTCGTGAACTTTCTGTGCAGTCTTTTTTAACTCTGCAAACTCATATTTGAGCTGCCAAATTTGCTTTTCAGTTTGATAAATCTTCTTCTCTGCTGCACAATTTTCACTTTCACAAAAACTAAGACTGGTAAGAAACCCTGAAAAATCATGATTTAAATCTGTAAGTTCTGAAGTCAAATCTTCAAATTTTGTCGCGATTTCGTTTGCTGTACATACGAAACTTTCACCATCATCGGCAATAATCTTACCCTTTAGTAAATTTCCATCATGCATATTTGCGAATATCCCAATCACAAAAAGTCCAAGTATTACAAATGTAAACAGTCCGGTAGCAACACGAGAAAATTTACGTTTGAATTGATAAAAAGACCTCGCACTAAGCGGATTTTTATTCGCAATTCGACGAATCGTGAATTTTATTTGTTTCTGTCGAGGCTTTAAATAATTCACCGATTGCGATTTTCGAGCATTAATTTTTGTTTTTTGCATGAATGATCCTGAAAATATACTCAATTGCCTGTACAAGGCGAGAAACTTTGAGAAAAATAAAGATTCTTTTATGCTCTTTCACTTAAGCAATTCATTACCTGCCAACGATAGTTCGCTACAGCGAACGAAGGTTGATGCTCTGAATTATTTATGTGGCTAATCTTTATTTTCAAACCTCCTCTAAATCCTTCCAGAATTAGAAGGAGAAGATTTTAGCGAGCATGCTTCCTGCACGATGCGATCGAAATTGTCGCGGGTTTGCGTTGCGGATCGCACGAACGGAAAAATGTGCACGCTTAACGATTGTGCGAGACACTCTTTTTTGTGTTTTGGTCATTTTTTTTGGGGTTAATTTTTGATTTGAATTTGTTTTCAAATCCAACCATTTTAGCACTTCTTGGCTTTTTGATCAAATGGGTATCCTTGACGATTGAATAATTTAGTTATGGAGTATTCAACACAAATCACGAGAAAATTTGCTGGAATAATTCCCAAGTTATGCCCATCGTGTTTCGTTTTTCGAGAATGTGAAATTTAGTTCACTCTCGGCTTTAGATAACCTGTGTTTTCTCTACTAAACTAGTGTTTTCAAAATAAGCATTTTGCAATTAACATATTAAAAAATTAGAAATTGTTTTGAAATTTAAAATTTAAAATTAGAAATTTTACAGTATTACTAACTTGTTCATTTTTTCACAACCTAAGTAATTTATCAGCGATCATCCACCTCCACACTAATCCCACCACCCCTCCCTTCCGGACTTCCGGCAGTAATTGAATTTACAATTGCGTAAGCCGAAATCGAAAGAATAACTCCTACAATTGCACCAAGAATTATTTTTTTTGATTTTTCAGCGATCTCCGTGTTACCAAAATTCGCTACCCAAATCATCCCCGCAATAATTATTGAAACTACAGAAAACACACCTACAAGTGTCGCGATGAAATTCGTAACTCCTGCAATGGTGGCTAATCCGGTAGCCGAATCTATGCTCGCTACTCCTGTCGTCGAATCCACTGCAAAGAAAAACTTGCTGACGAGAGTCTCTGACAACACGATTACTGCTAATCCAGCCAAGCTCCAAACTAAAGTTTTCTTGTGCTTGGTTACGAGCTCTTCATTTCCCATCGAAGAGACAATCGAAACTCCTGAATACACGATGAAGAAAATCGCAATTCCTCCGATCAAACTTTCGAAGAACTTCATAATTCCTCGAATTTGACCTGAGCCAGCGAGTCCTAACTCGGAAACAGTTTGGCATTTTTCGATTCTTTCCATTGCTTCTGTATCGCTAACTCCATGTTTCTCTGCAAAATTCGATAAATCATCATCAGGCAAAACATGTAAATCCAGAAAAGCTGAGTGTTCTTCGTTCTCCATCTTCCCGTAAGTGAAACTCATAAACTCCACACAAATCGGATCACTCAAAGTATTTCCAGCTAAATCTTTGCTCATGCTGTCTGGATAAATGAATCCAAAAATCATTTGCTCTAGCGCCAACAAAGTCACAAAAGCAGTAATTGCATGCGTGAGAAACTTTTTTTCTTTTTCAATTTTTTCCTCGTTACCCGCAGCGGAAATCATGTGAGCGCCTGCCAAGAAAATGAAAAGAATCGCAAAAGCTCCCGCGAGAGTTTTCAGATAACTGAAAAATACTCGTGCGTTTAATTTGAAATATTCCGCAACACTACTCATTAAACCTGTTTCGCTAAATTCACCTGCGTCATTTACTGTGAATAAATTTTCTCCAGGCGTGCTTCCTCCACCCTCGAAAAAAGCTGTCACCATCACGTCGATCCCAAAAATTGCGACCAAACCAATAATACTCCACTTCAAATTTTTCTTTCCTTTTTCGACCCCCTCATCTCCTGTCGCGACTACGATTTGTGTGGCAGCGATTATGAGATAAAGCACTGCCATTGAACCAGCCACATATTTGAAATAGTCTTTTATATTGTAAATCACGGAGTTAATAATTCCCTCGCCACCCTTCGCAAAATCGCCACCCTTTGTTGTGAGGCTCGCATTTTCTACATTTCCACTGAAACCAGTAGTTGTCTCGAAACCTTCTCCGAGAAATGATTTGAGATTATCACCTTCGAAATTTCCTCCTCCGAAGAAAAATAAGCTCGCAGCTCCAAAGATTGTCAAAAATAATACAATCGCAAGTCTCCAAATTCTTTCTCGTGAGCTACGATAAAACCTCGGTAAACGCAAGTTGCGATTACGAATTTTTCGAATCGAAAAGATCGATTTGTTTTTCATTATTTGTTTTCTATTGAAACGCTAATTGCAGGAGCTGTCTCACCGCCTGATAAAACTGTATTTACCAAGGCAAAAGCTGAAATAGTAACGACTAATCCAAGCGCAGCTGCGAGCAAAATCTTTTTGCCTTTTTCAGCTTGCTCTGGATTCGCGACGGCAGAGGTAACATAAACAGCTCCGACGACGAGTGCCAAGACGGCGATTGCGCTGGAAAAAGTAAGTAAGAAATTTGTGAAACCACCCATTTGAGCAGAAAAGCTGGAAATCGCTTTTTCATATTCAAAAACAATTTCTCCATCTACGTCGGGCATAAAGACACTCACGAAACCTTCTGCGATCAAAATAATTGCTAATCCCATGAAAACCCACGTAATCATTTTTCGTTGCTTTGTGACAATCTCTTCATTACCAGCGGCGGAAACCATTTTGAATCCCGAAAGAAAAAGCATCAAAACTGCTCCTGCCCCTACGAAGGTTTGAAAATACTTCACGTAATTCAACACAAGAATTCGTGCTTGTGATTTTCCTGAGCTGAGGATTTCTGCAAACTGAATGGATGCATCTTTGCCACTTGCGACGATGTCGATAGCTGCATCTGGTGCAAAAATTTTATCTACAAAAAGAGCACTACCTCCAGCGATGATAAGAGCAATTGCACTCCACACTATTGATTTACGTGCGCTGGTAACTGTCTCCTCATCTCCAACTGCTTGAACCATTCGAAAGGCAGATACACCCATCGTGATAAGGGCAATTCCACCGAGGATGTATTGAATCAGGTGTGCGGCAGAGCGATAGGTAAAGCCTACAATTTTGGCAGACCGTAAGACGGCGGCTGGATCGGTCAATAAATCTACTTGCCCGCCACGAAGTAACATGAAGGCTTGCGAGAAAGGTTCTGCGAGTGCGAGAACTACAAATCCCGTGAAAGCCCACAGCATCTGATCTTTAAATTTTGTGGAAGCTTCTTCTTTGTCTCCTGAGGAAATAAAGTTTATGACGTACAGCCCCAGGAAGAGCATGAAAACACCTCCAAGGATATATTTGATGGCTTTGATAAGTTTATAAATTAGGGTTTCTCGAAAAATATTTTCTATTAACAAGTCATTTGTTTCCCACTTCTCAATATCTTTATCTGAGAATTTTACGATTCCTGCTGGTGTTTTGTCTGGGAGAGAGAGGCTGCTGGACTGTAGTAATTCTGTGTCTGGGTTGCTGTTTAGTAAATAAGCATTGAGTTGTTTGTTTCCTTCTCCGAGGTTCGAAAATAAAATTCCTCCAAAAATAAAAACTATCACGAGTGCGAATAGTCCTTCTTGGACATGGTGAATGTTTTTTTCGAAAAAACGAGAAATTTTGTTTTTTGTTTTCACTAAATTTTAGATAATTTGTTTTGTAATTTTGGTTTTGAATCTTTGCATTTTAGCACAAAAAACCCTGAGAAACAAAGGTTATTAGAGTGTGATTCCCCTAGTCACTGTTAAAAAATATTGATGAGAGTGAAACCAATTCTTAAATTTTCAAAGTCTCAAGCTTCATAATCCTCGACTTCTCGAAGACGAGCTTTCAAATAAGCTCTAATTTTCAAGTATATTTTACACACGAGTAATTTAAAGCATTGAGAAATTAGAACATTTAAAATTGTTTTAAGGCTTGTCCTCGTAAAAACGGGGATTTAAAATTTAAAATTAGATGTCGAGCCTTTGTAAATTTGAAAATTAATTCCTATGTTTTCAGCACAAAACTAATGATGGCTAATTTTTTTGTAGTCAGAAAAATTCAAAAAAGCAACTTACCTCACTCTCTCTATCTCCGCACCCAAACCCCTCAACTTTCCTTCAAAATTTTCATAACCCCTGTCAATGTACTCAATGTTTGAAACTTCAGAAACACCCCTCGCATTCAACGCCGCCAAAACCATAGCCGCCCCCGCTCGTAAATCACAACTCGCGACATTCGCCGCCTTCAGCTTCCCGTCCCCAAAAACAACAGCCTGATGCGAATTTAGCATCTCCATTCTTCCACCCATTTTTTCCAACTCAAAAAGATAATTCATTCTCCCCTCAAAAAGCGTCTCGAAAATACGCGACTTCCCTTTCGCCTGAGTCAGCAGAACTCCAAAAGGCGCCTGCAAATCCGTTGGAAATCCGGGAAAAACTGCAGTTTTGATCTCGCAAGGATTGAATTTTTTTGTCGGAAAAATTTCGAGATAATTTTCCCCCACGAAAAACTTAGCACCAATTTCTTCTAACTTTTGAAAAAAACTATCGAGCTGCTTAGGAATCACGTTTTCAATTTTCACTTTGCCATTAGTCAGCAAAGCTGCGATCGCAAAAGTCCCCACCTCCAAATAATCAGAAGTCGTCGAATGTACCGCGCTTCCAAGATTTTTTTTTCCAATTATTTTCAGAGTATGACTACCAACCCCACTTATCTTTACCCCCAGCTTTTTTAGAAATTCACATAAATCCACCACATGAGGCTCATAAGCACCCATTCTTATTTTCGTTTCTTCGCCAGTGAGGGAAGCACACATCAGTGCATTTTCAGTCGCAGTCACACTCAGCTCCGGAAGATTAAAAGCATTCGCCCGAATCCCACCTCTCGCCTCAAACTTAAGCACACTTGCCGTAGACTTATCTTTGCAGCCCAACTTTTCAAAAGCATAGGCATGTGCGTGAATGCTTCTTTTTCCGATCACACATCCACCAGGAAATGCGATCTCCGCCTTCCCCACTCGCGCAAGCAATGGGCCCAGAAGCAAAATTGAAGCACGCATTTTTTCCGCCAAATGCGCATCCACTTTGTGAGTTTTAATTTTTTTCGTTTGAACCTTCACTACATTTTTCTCGAAAGAATATTCGCTGCCCAAACCTTTCAAGATTTGCAACATCAATCTCACATCTTCTACATCTGGAATATTTCGCAACACACATTTCTGAGAAGTCAGAAGTGTCGAGGCGAGAAGAGGCAGAGAAGCATTTTTGCTCCCACTCACCTTCACCGTCCCTTCCAGAGATTTTCCGCCCTTGATTACGAATTTACTCATGAGGGTAAGAAATAAATTTAAGATTATGTAGATTTTCAAACTGACTGATTCTTACAATTTTAAAGTCTAAATTTTAAAACAAGACTAAAGGTTGAATGTAAGAATGCTCAACAAGACATACTGTCAGTTTAGCAACGAAGACATGTAACTACCACGACAAAAACACTAGCAAAAATTGAATCAGCTCTTAAATTTTCAAAGTCTCAAGTCTCATAATCCTCGAGTTCTCGAGGACAAGCTTTCAAATAAGCTCTAATTTTCAAGTATATTTTACACACGAGTAATTTAAAGCATTGAGAAATTAGAACATTTAAAATTGTTTTAAAGCTTGTCCTCGTAAAAACGGGGATTTAAAATTTAAAATTAAATGTCGAGCCTTTGTAAATTTGAAAATTCAACCAAACATTACTGATAATCTTCTGTCATGAAAATCTTATGTGCAATCTCGGGAGGAGTAGATTCCGCAGTAATGGCTGCACTCCTGCAGCAAGAAGGAAATGAAATCATCGGAGTTCATCTCAAATTTTGGAGTGAAAATTTCCAAGCACAAAATTCATCAAAACAGCCTGAGAATAAATGCTGTAGTTTGGAGGCTTCGGAAGCCGCGAGAACTGTCGCAGAAAAACTAAAGATTCCATTTTATGTTTTGAACTTTCGTGAAGACTTCAAACAAAAAGTTGTTGATTACTTTCTAAAAACTTACGCTCAGAATAAAACTCCAAACCCCTGCGCAATTTGCAACCGCGAGATTAAATTCGGAAAGCTGTTGCAAAAAATGAAAGAGCTGGATTGCGAAAAACTAGCCACCGGCCACTACACGAGAATTCGAGGCGGGAAACTTCTGCGAGGAATAGATGAGACCAAAGATCAAAGTTATTTTCTTTCACGCTTAACGAGCGAAAAACTGAAGAACGTCCTCTTTCCTCTCGGAGAAATGCAAAAAGATAAAGTAAAAAAACTTGCCCAAAAATTCGGCTTTGTGGAAATTGAAAACAAAAAAGAGAGTCAAGGCACCTGCTTTTTTGCCGAAAAAGATCCTCATGATTTTTTGGTTCGCAATCTTCCGAAGAAGATCCTGAGGTCAGGAAATATCCGAATTCTCGATGGAGAAATTATCGGCAAACATGATGGGCTACCCCTCTACACGATAGGACAGCGCCGAGGAGTAAAACTGGGTGGCATGGACGAACCATTTTATGTTGCTGGCTTTGATTTAAAAAAAAATGAATTGATCGTGTGTAAAGATAAAAAACTTTTTACGAAAAAACTGAAAGCGAAAAACCTAAGTTGGCTTGGAGAAATTCCCAAAAATGGCGAAAAGCTTCTTGCACAAATTCGTTATCGCAATGAAGCTGCTGCTGCCAAAATTTTCTTCAAGAAAACCTTCTCAGAAGTAGAATTCGAAAAACCTCAACGCGCCATCACTCCTGGACAAATAGTCGCTTTTTATCACGGCAAAACTTGCCTAGGAAGTGGCGAGATCTGTTAAGTCCAAGAGCATATTCAAGATTTCCCAGACATACCTTGCGAAAATATAGTTTGTTAACGTTTCAGTATATGCGATGTTTTGCGAAACGCAGTAAAAATACGGACGAGCGACGGCAGGAGCGAAGTATTATGTGTCCCGAACGGAGCTTTGCGGAGCGAGAATGCAACGGGATGCGTAGCGATAGCGAAGCAATTCATTTTTTTATCCTTATTATTCTTTTGCAAAGAGATTTTTTCATTATTGTTCGAAAATTTAGTTTTTTTCGTTTCTATTTTTCCAAGAGGGGTTGGGGTGAATTGGAAAAATAGAAACACCTTATTGTTTTTCAAACATACTTCTAAACTCCTCATAATTTCCAATTTTAGAAAAATTTATTTCAAATTCAAAATTACTAATTTTATCAATTCTGATAGAATCAATCCCCAAAATTTGTAATCTTTCATAAGTTAGTAATTCTCCTTCCTTTAATTTTAAAACATCTCTTAAAATCCACCTCCCTAATTCTTTGTTTGAATATGACATAAGAGCCTTTCCTCCGTCACTACAAACTTTTGATTTCATATTTTTCCCATTTGGAAGTTTCAATGAAAAAGGAGTTTCTCTATTTGGAAAAAAACTAGGAAAATTTTTATGGATTTCTGCTGGTATTTGAATATATACTTCATTTGGATCTCTTTTTCTATTCTCTTGACTTGCATTCCATGAATTTAAAGCACTTTTTTCTTGAACGTTTTTATCTCTATGACTATATAAAGGTAAATAAACAGTTTGCTTGATTCTTTTTTCTGTTTCTAGTAATAAATCTTTTTGAGAAAGAAAGTCATTTAGTTCTAATAATGGATCTTCTAGTATATCAACATCAAATTCATAGATAATTGATTTGGTAATAAATCTTTTTGTTAATGTGCTTTTTGATAATAAAAATGAGTATTCATTTTTTCCGTCATCAAAAACAATTGAACTTTTATTTTCCTTTACGTTACAGATATTTGGAATATCTACTTTTTCCATTGCCTCCTCAAAGATCTTAAATTTTCCAGAGTCTCTTAAAATGCAATGATAAATAGATTTTTCAAGTCCATGAGCATCTTCTGTAAATTCGATTCTTGTATTTCTTAATTCTGATACTTTTTCAATAAGCTCTTTTGCTTTAAGGTGAGCGTAAAGAGATCTATCACTATTAAATTCTGCAACTTTTTGAAAAGTTTTATCATTTCCTTTTAAGAAAGTTTTTAGTCCAATTCCAAGTAATTCTTTTTTAGCATCAGCTGACACATCACTTCTTGATAAATCTTCAGCTTCAAAAGCACGACAAAAAACTTTTTCTGCAACACGATAATACAAATATGGAATTTCAGAATCAGAAAACATATTGGATAAACAACCTGCTATCTTCAAAAAATCTTGATACTCTCGCCTTTGTTTTTCTGTTTGATTATTAAAAAACATATTTACTTTGTTAGTGCTAAATTTATATTTTTTGCAATTCTTTCAATTACTGGAATAGAAACGGAATTACCAAATTGTTTGTAAAGATAAGAATCTGCAATATTTGGAAGTTTATAATTTTTTGGAAAACCTTGAAAATTTGCACATTCTCTTGGGGTTAATTTTCTAATTCCTTTTCCATTCAAAACTAAAGGAACATTGTGTCCTCCCATTCCCATATTTGCTGTTAAAGTAGGACAAACACCACTTTTATTTTCTCTTACATATTTTCTTCTCCATTGATATACAGTATCTTTTTTTATAATATCATCTTTTAGTTTTTCATAAAGAGGTTTGTCATTGTAATAATATTTATCGTCAACTTCTTGGTTTTCCAAACAATCATGAATTGTTTTTGTAAGTGCTATTTTTTTTGGAAATTTAAAATTGTCAAAAGCCTCTTGATCTAAAAATCCAACAATATAAATTCTTTCTCTATTTTGCGGTAGATTTCCATATTCCATTGCGTTCAAAATATTATCAGTAACTTTATATTTTAATTTTTCTAATTCTTGATAAATAACCTTGATCGTATTTCCTTTATCGTGTGTTTTTAAATTTTTTACATTTTCTAGTAAAAAAGCCTTTGGTTTTTTATCTTTTAAAATTCTAATGACATCAAAAAATAAATTTCCTCTTCCACTTTTATCTTTAAATCCTTGTCTATATCCTGCTACAGAAAAAGGTTGACACGGAAAACCACCACATAAAACATCAAATTCAGGAATTTTATCGGTTGAAATTTTTTGAATATCACCAAGTACCATTTGTTTATCTATTTCAAATAATTCTGAAAAGTTTAAATCAAAAGTAACTTTTGCATTTTTATCAAAATCATTAGAAAAAACACATTGAAAACCAGCATTTTCAAATGCTATTTTAATCCCTCCAATTCCTGCAAATAAATCAATGAATTTCATAATTTTTTTAGTTTGAATAATTAAATATTCTTATGTTTATAATATAACAAATATTTTAAACTTTTCCACTTTAATTTAAAAGTTATTTTTTGTGGAGGAACGGAACAAAAAATATCCTGTACCCCCTTTTTTTATTATTATTTTTGAAAAAATTAAATTTTCATTCCTTATTTTAAAAATCTCCCTGCAAATCATTAAATTGTTAAAAATTAATTACACATAATTCCCAGATATCTGGAGGGTTAAGGAACGGGATTATTGTAAAGTCGCTCACAACAAACCTCGCCTAAAGGAAACTCTGAGAAATGAAAGCATCAACTGATTTTATAAAATTGCGATTGCTTATCTAAGTCATTTAGCCTGACCGAAGAATCAATTTTTAGGGCAAAAAATTAGTTTTTCAGAGTCTCCTAAAAGGACAATATCATTCCATGATAAAGAGTTGAGCACAAATCCTTTGATGTTAAAATTCCGAATACAAAATTTGCTCATGTCTAAAAATCCCCAAAAAAAATCACGAAAGAAGGAAAGAAAATCTGTGAGTCTCTTTCATTTCCTCATAATTTTCGGACTATTGTTGACTTTGGAATCAGCTTATTTTTTTACGCAAAACGAATTATCCGATCGCCTCCCCTTTGGAATCAAAGTTGCTGATACGGAGTTCGGTTTAATGGAAGCGAAGAGGGCAATAGTAGAGACCAAAATACTCGCAAGTAAGTTTTCAAAACAACCAATTAGTTTTGAATTTAATGGAAAGGTTTTGAAAATTCTCCCAAAAGAGATCGATCTAAATTTTGAGATAGAAAGAAAAATCGGACTATTGAAAAACCAACTTATTAATTTTGGCAAAATTCAATTTCCAATAAACCTGAATGAGCGAAGACTTCGACGACTTCTTCTCGCGAAATTTCCAGAGCTCGAATACTCCCCTACGGATGCAAAAGTTTTTTTAGGAGAAGATAAAAAATTAAATATTCTTCAGGAGAAAAGCGGTCGAAAGACTGATTTCATAAAAATTTCAGAAAGCGTAAAAGAGCGTGTGGGTAAATTTTCAGATAAAAAAATTGAAATCGAAAGTAAGGAAATTCCACCACAAGTTTTCGCAAAAAACCTTGAACCATTTCGAGAAGAACTCTCCAAGATTATTGCCGAAAAATTAATCTTGAAAAAAACAGAATATGAAAGATTTGAAATTGACCTCGGAAAAAGAATCGGCTGGTTCGATTTTCAGAAAGATAAAACATCACATGTCTTTCTAAAAAAAAGACCAATCGAAAAATTCGTAAAAAACGAACTGGGACCACTGGCTGAAGAAATACCTAGCGGTGTTTCAATCCTACAAACACCTGATGGAAAAATTGAGTTTAAGGGGGTGGCAAAAACTGGTAAAAAAATAGACATCGAAGAACTTTTTGGGGGAATTTCTACAGCACTAGAAACTGGGATTCGCGAAGTAAATATACCATTTCAATTTTTGGAAGCACCGTTAAAAATCGCAAAAAAATTACAAGACTCGGGCATTCATGAATTAGTGGGTGAATCGATGACAAATTATGAGGGGTCCCCCATGAACAGAGAACACAACATTCGTGTAGCAGCAGCACGATTGAACGGTCTTCTGATTCCCGCCAAAAAAGAATTCTCATTCAACCAAAGCTTAGGTTTCATCAATACTCATAATGGTTATCGATCAGAACTCATCATAGTAGATGGCGACGTCACTCCCGAAATCGGAGGCGGCGTCTGCCAAGTATCTACTACTTTTTTTCGAACCGCACTTTATGCCGGACTGCCAATCACTCGTCGAAAACCCCACTCGTTAAAAATAGAATACTACCGCCCTCCTGGTCTAGATGCTGCAATCTATCCTGGTCTATCCGACACACGTTTTTTGAATGACACCGATCACCCCATCCTCGTCCAAACCGCAGTAGAAGGCACTAAACTTTACGTGAATTTCTTCGGCACGAAAGACGGTAGAAATGTAAAAATTGCTGGTCCTTTTTATCCAGATGGCAATCAAATAACAGACCTCAGTCTCTCAGGAATGCGAATGTTTTGGACTCGTGAGATAAAGAAAGTTGATGAAGAAAAAATTTCAGAAAAATATAACTCGTCTTACAGATACGCACCGAAACATTAGATGTGCGTCTCGCTTTACAAAATTAACCACTGCTAAAAAACACTGGTAGGAACTGGACTGGCTCTTGAATTTTCAAAATCTCAAGTCTCACAATTTTCAAATAAGCCGTAATTTTCAAGTGAAATTTGTACATGAGCAATTTAATATATTTTTGTTTTTCTTATTTTTAATCGTCTGAGCCTTGAAAATTATTTGAAAATTTGAGCCTTTGTAAATTTGAAAATTCAAAAAGCCCCCCATCTCTGAGAGGCTTCTTGCTTGGAAATTCAAGACTTTAATTCAAAGCATCTTTCGTTGCTTTGTTTGGACGATATTTCAAAACAATTTGTTTTGGCTTTGCTTTGAACATCATCTCTTCACCAGTGAAAGGATTAACACCTTTTCGAGCTGGACGAGCTGGTTTTACCTTCTTGGAGAAAATTCCAAAAGGTGTTGCAACTTTGTCGTTTTTAACGAGAGCTGTTGCAAGAGATTCGAGTACAACCTTTGCCTCCTTCTTGGAGATACCAGCTTTGTCAGCTAGTTCGGCCACGATTTGAGCCTGAGTGAGAGCTTTAGCCATAAAAATGGGGGTTAAGTTGAGGGAATGCTAAAACCCTTTTTTTGTAGACGCAACGCCTTTGTGGAAAAAAGCAGTCCCTAGAAGTGGTTTTCTGAATGCAAGACTTATTCAACATTTTAAAATAAGGCTTTTTAAAGACGTTTAAGGAGACGCTGCAAAAATAGTATTTTTGCTTGACGTAAAAATTTTGTGATTTTAAAAATACTGTTTTTGTAGAGTTTTATGGATGATCAAATACGCTAAAGCTGCTTGACCATCTAAATTTTCAAATCTATAATCCCAGTCAGTATTTGAATTTTTGATATGAAAAAAAGTAGCGAAATGCTCTCACTAAAAGTAGTCGCCGGAATGAGTCTGCAACTCGGGTTTTCCGTAGTCACCACCACGATCCTCTGCGTCTACGGTGGTCACTGGCTAGATGAAAAATTTCAAAAGAATTATTTTTTTTGGATCGGACTTATCCTCGGACTATTCACATCCCTCTACTTAGTTTGGAAAATTGTAAAACCACTCCAAGCAATCGCTAAAGATGAAAAAATAGAAAGTGGAAGATAGAAAGTGGAGTTATTAAAAATTACAAAATTTTCAAAAATCAGAACATTACCTATTCACGCTCACGCCCTTTATGCTTTCAACTTTTAAATTTAAAATTTCTAAATGCATGTTTCCCTCACCGCCGAACCGCTAACTCATATCGGTCCCCTCACTGTTACAAACTCACTTCTCACAACATGGATAGTAGTTTTCTTAATCACACTTTTTGCGATTATCTTTAGGCTGAGAATAAAAAAAACTCCTAAGGGAATTCAAAATATTGTAGAAGCCGTAATTGAAGGCTTTTATGGAATTGTAGAAAGTGTGGCTGAAAACCCAAAACTTACACGAAGGTTTTTTGCACCAATTTTCACCATTTTTCTTTTTGTGCTTTTAAATAATTGGGCTGGATTAATCCCTGGAATAGGCAGCATCGGAATTCTCCATGCAGAAACTGGAGAAATTCATGAAACTGAAAATCAAGATTCTACTGAATATAATCCTGTCTCACATGAGACTCGTGAGGAAATAGGAGAACATGAATCCGTTGAAAATTCTCAAAAAGAGCCCAGTGAACACTCCCCTGCCTTCACTCCGATCTTTAGACCAGGAACTGCGGATCTCAGCTTTACACTTTCACTCGCAATAGTGGCAGTCTTGATGGTGCAATTCATGGGCATACGCAAACTCGGAGCTTGGAGATATTTTTCTCGCTTTTTGAATTTTAAAAATCCAGTCTTGTTTTTTGTAGGTTTACTGGAAATTGTAAGTGAGTTTTCGAAAATGGTGAGTTTTTCATTTCGATTATTTGGAAATATTTTTGCAGGAGAAGTGCTACTCACAGTAATCATCTCGCTCGCACCATTCATCGCCCCAATGCCTTTTTATGGCTTAGAAATTTTCGTAGGAGCTGTGCAAGCACTCGTTTTTGCAATGTTGACACTTGTCTTCTTTCGAATGGCTACGAGCGAAGCACACTAAAATCAATGTTCAATTTTTCAATGTGTAATAAAAAATTCAAAGCTTAGGGCAGGTTTTCCCTACTAACTTTAAAAACCTTATTCACCTTACTAACCTTGCCCGTAGGGCAATCATGTACAATCATTCTATTCAAGAATAAGACTAGAAATATTGACTTAACAGGATTCCTAACTAAAATACCGCAGAATTATTGCACATTGCATATTGATTCAATCAAATTATTTAACCCCTAAAAAATGGATGCAGAAGTTGTAAAACTCCTCGCAGTAGCAGGAACCATCTCTCTCGGAGCAATCGTACCATCTCTAGCGATTGGAATGATTGGTTCGAAAGGCGTGGAAGCTATTGGTCGCAACCCAGAAGCAGCTGGAAAAGTACAAGCTGCCATGATCCTCGCAATCGCATTTGCCGAGGCCGTCGCGATTTACGCACTCGTAGTTGCCCTGATCTTGAAATTTGTTTAAACAAATTTTTTCTCTCAAATAGCTTCTTATGGAAATTCTCACGAATCTGGGAATCGATTCGGCAGTCATGCTCGCACAAGCAGTAAATTTTTTCGCTTTGCTGGCTATTTTGAGTTTCCTAGTTTACAAGCCAGTTTTAAAACTACTGGATGAGAGGAAGAAAAGAATCGCCGAAGCAGAAAAAAATGCACAGCTCGTCGAAGATAAACTCGCTCGAACAGAAGAATTAACTCAAAAAGAACTGCGAAAAGCGCAAGAAAAAGCTTTGGAGATCATTCAGGCTTCCAAAGAAGCTGCCACACAAGAGGGTGAAGATCTGATCGAAAATGCGAAAGAAAAAGTAGGCAAAATCGTAGAGGAAAGCAGAATGATAATTGCAAAAGAAAGAGATGAAGCAACAAAGCAAATCCAAACAGAAGTGAGCAAAATAGTAATCCTCGCCACTCAAAAATTGCTAAGTCGAGAGATTGAATCAAAAGATCAGGACAAATTTGTAAATGAAGCGATTTCTGAGTTTTCATCGATGAGATAATCTGCCATTCAATGATTTAAGACTAGAGTACGCTGATCACCTTATTAACCCTAAAAACCTTACTGGCTTTACTAACCTTCTATTTGCACCAACTTCCAACCGTGACTAAAATTTCCCTCTGTTATTCTCGTGCATTATTGAAAGCTGTTGGTAAAAATAATGTAGATGATTTACAAAAAACTGCAGATCATCTCGATATTGCCGCAGAGGTTTTTGGTGAGGATAAAATAAAAACTTTTTTCGAAAATCAAGATGTTGCACAAAATGAAAAAGAGACTCTGATTGAAAAGGGCTTCAAAAATAACCACCTGCTTGTAAATTTTCTCAAGCTCGTGGTAACGAATAAAAAAGTTCGAGAATTAAAAAATATTGCAGAAAGCTTCCGCGTGGTTCTGAGCGAAATTGCCAACATAGCCACTGCAAAAATCGAATCAGCAAAACCTCTCAGTAAAAAACAAGTCGAGGAATTAACAACTGCTCTGAAAAAAATGACTGGCAAAAAAATCACTACGATATTTTCAGAAAATTCAAAGCTGCTCGGTGGAGTCAGAGTAACGCTTGGAGACGAGGTGCTTGATTTTTCTTTGACGAGTAGGTTACAAGAATTGGGGGAGGTTTTGAGCTAGTTATTGAATTCCTCGAAGTTAAGCTCACACAAAAAGACAAATAATCGACGTGCCCAAAATAATTAACCAGTTAGAGAATTAATCAACCAAGAACCAATTAACCCAACCATCATGAAACTCTCCGCCTCTGAAATCAGCTCAGTACTCACCCAACAAATCAAAGATTTCAAACCTTCCGCCGAAAAATCCAATACCGGCAAAGTGATCGAAGTCGGCGATGGAATCTGCAAAATCCATGGATTGAGCGGAGCCGCCATGGCTGAAACCATAGAATTTCCTGGAGGAAAAACTGGTGTTGTTTTGAATCTAGAAGAAGACACCGTCGGCGCCATGCTCCTCAACGAAAATCATGAGTTAAAAGAAGGAGATGAAGTAAATACCACCGGTAAAATCATGGAAGTACCAGTCGGTGAAGCCCTAATCGGCAGAGTCGTAAACGCCCTCGGCCAACCAATCGACGGCAAAGGGAAAATTGAGACGAAAAAAACTCGCCTGATAGAAATAAAAGCTCCTGGAATCATTCAGAGACAACCGGTCGACACACCTCTACAGACCGGAATAAAAGCCATCGACTCCATGATTCCTATCGGCAGAGGACAACGCGAACTGATCATCGGAGATCGACAGACTGGCAAAACTGCAATCGCAATCGACACGATTATCAATCAAAAAGATAAAAACTGTATTTGCTTTTACGTAGCCATCGGTCAAAAAGCCTCTACTGTAGCGAAAATTGTGGCGAAATTGGAAGAGTTTGGAGCAATGGAAAATACTGTCATAGTCGCAGCCAATGCTTCCGATCCAGCTGCTCAACAGTTTCTTGCTCCTTTTTCTGGAGTAGCAATGGCAGAAGAATTCATGCATGCTGGCAAAGACGCCCTGATTGTTTACGATGACCTCAGCAAACACGCTGCTGCCTATCGTCAAATCTCACTCCTCCTCCGCAGACCCCCCGGTAGAGAAGCCTATCCCGGAGATATTTTTTATCTCCACTCACGCCTGCTCGAGAGAGCAGCGAGGATGAATGACGATCTAGGTGGAGGCAGCATCACTGCACTTCCTGTGATCGAGACTCAAGCTAATGATGTTTCGGCCTACATCCCAACAAATGTGATTTCCATCACTGATGGGCAAATTTATCTTGAAACAGATTTGTTTTACAAAGGTATTCGACCAGCTGTAAATGCTGGACTATCTGTCTCACGTGTCGGAGGTGCAGCACAGACGAAAGCGATGAAAGGTGTCAGCGGAAATTTACGTTTAAGTTTGGCGCAGTTTCGTGAGCTAGAGGCCTTCTCGCAAATCGGAAGTGATCTCGATGAAACTACGAAGAAACAAATCGAGAGAGGTAAGCGAATCGTGGAAATTCTAAAACAAGCACAATATTCTCCACTCCATGTGGTGAATCAAATTGAAATTATCTTCGCTGCAAACTCAGGTCTTTTGGATGATGTAGATGTGGAAAAATTACAGAAGTTTGAGAAAGATCTTTATGAATTCATGCATGCGAATTATGCGAAGCTGGAAAAAGAAATCGAAAGCTCGGGTAAGTTGGATGAAAAAAGTGAGAAAGAGCTGAAAACTGCGATTGAGGATTTTAAAAAATAATAAAGCAATCGTTAGTTCGTTATTTCGTTATTTTGTTAATTCGTTGTCTGAATAACAAAGTCTATTTAACTCATTTCAATTGACAACAATTCGAAGTTATCGTGAATTGGAAGTTTGGCAGATAGCAGAAGAACTATTTGAAATGATTTGTGAGGATTATCACAAACTACCAAAAAACAAAATTGCGTGGGTAATTGGTGATCAAGTTATTCGCTCAATTGGTTCAATAGGAGCAAATATCGCAGAAGGGTTTGCAAGAAAAACGAAAAAAGAATTTATTTATTTTCTCAATATTTCTCGCGGATCCAACGCAGAAAGCGAAGTTTGGACAGAGAGAATGAAGCGGCAAAAATTTATTACTCCTGAAAGACACAAAATTTACGCAGATAAATTTACTCGCGTTGCCCAAATGCTAAATGCTCTAATTCGCTCACTTTACCAAACAGAAAATACACGAATGAACAACACACGAAATAACGAGCTAACGAAATAACGAACTATCCAATTTAATCCCTCATACTATTTCTTTACTAGACCTCCGTCGTCGTCTCAAGTCCGTAAACTCCACGCAAAAAATTACTCGCGCGATGGAGATGGTTGCTGCGAGCAAAATGAAAAAAGCTCAAGATGCTGCCCTAGGTGGAAGACCTTACGCGGAAGAGTTGGAAAAATTGATTCAGAATATTGTGAAAAGTAGCGGTGAAGTTAAACACCCCTATTTTTTAAAGCGCGAAAACCCCAAAAAAATTCTCTTTCTTTTCTTTACCGCAGATCGCGGACTATGCGGCGCCTTTAATTCGAATATTTCACGTTATCTACTAGGACGTAAAATCGAAAAAGACCAAGAGCGAAGCATCGTTGCGATAGGCAGAAAAGGAATGGGATTCTGCAAGCACGCTGGTGAAAATGTGATCGCGGAATTTGAAGGTCTGAGTGATAAGCCTGATTTACTAGCTACGACTCCAATCACAAAAATCGCAATAGACGGATTTTTGAATGGAGATTTTGATGAAATTCGAATTCTTTACAATCACTTTGTAAACACGGTACAGCAGGAAATCAAAGAAAAAGTCCTCCTGCCACTCTCTTCTTCCGAAGAAAATAAGGAGGCTTCTGAAGACAAAGAAAGTGAAACTGAATATCTTTTTGAACCGAATGCGGAAGCAGTTTTGGAAAAAATTCTTCCCCGCTATTTGGAAACAATTGTTTATCAAAGCTTGCTAGAGTCGAATGCTAGTGAACAAAGTGCGCGCATGGTCGCGATGAAGTCTGCTAGTGAAAATGCGGGTGATCTGATCTCTGGTCTCACGCTAGAGCTAAATAAGGCTCGTCAAACCTCAATCACGACTGAAATCTTGGAAATCGTGGGTGGTGCGGAAGCGTTGGCTGAGGGATAAACAATGGGTCAATTTGCAATGTACAATGTACAATCACTCACAACAAACACACAGAGCTTTTGCTCTGCCCTAATTTTTAGGCTTAATTTTCCGGATATTAATCTTTCTTCTCAGCTTCCTCGTCAGCTTTAATTTTTTCCTCAGGCTCCTTCGCAACATCCGCAACATCTTCCTTCTTTTCTACCTCGGGCTTTTCAGTTTTTTCAACTTCAACCTTCTCAGCAGGTTTTTCTTCAACCTTCTTGTCATCCTGTTTAGTCGAATTCACGTCAGGGCTTACATCAGTCTTTTTCTCCGATTTCTCTTCTGATTCTTTTTTCTTCTTGCTCTCTGTGTCATCCAAGACAACGCTACGAACATGAGTCTCGCTCATTCTTGCAGCTTTTCCACGCAGCTCTCGCATGTGATAAAGCTTGCTCCTTCTTATTTTTGCTTCTTTTATAATTTCAATTTTTACAATATTTTTCCCGTGCAAAGGAAAAACCTTCTCAACTCCAATACCTCCTACAATCTTACGGACTGTAAAAGTAGCATTCACACCTTTCCCGCCATTCGTAGCAATCACCAAACCTTCAAAATTTTGGATCCTTTCTTTCTCTCCTTCGCGAATTTTTTGAGAAACCTTCACGCTCATCCCCGCTTCAATCTGAGGGGTCTCTGTGCGCAAACTGCCTAAAGCAACGTGATGAAGTAAAGACTGATTCATAATTTAAAGATTACTCTAGAAGCTATAACTGCTTGATTTTACCACATCCCCTCTCTTGATCAACTCATGATCAACTTTTATCACAGCATTAAATCCTGTCTAAGGCTCGTCTTCGTAAAAACGGAGACTTAAAACATTCAGAAATTAGACATTTTAAATTGTTTTAAAATTCGAAATTTAAAATTTAAAATTAGAAACAAAGACATTCAGCTTTAATCATTCCAACACTTCTTCCTATCCTCGTGCATTAAATCTCACCTCAATATATTTTTTAAGATTATTGATTGGAATATTTTTTTCTTGACTGTTCATCAAATCCAAGACAAATTTATCCTTGCAGTCCAAGCGATAAAGAAAATCTGCCCTACTCATCACTGTGAACTTCACCTTCGCAGTAACCAGCTCTTCCTCGAGATATTTTTTCAACTTATCTTTATCAACATCTCCAACGACTAATATGTCCACATCTCCCTTCGTTCCTACGAATTGACCCGAAAAGAGCAAGAAATCTACTTTTCCAAAATCACTAACTGCTTTGATGATGTCATCTTGTGGATTTGAGACCTTTGCAAAAATCCCAGCAAATTCATCTAAAAGTGCGAAATTTTCGTTGATGTAATAATACTTTTTACGATTCTTGCTCCTTGTTTTGAGTAACCCTACCTTTTTGAGATTACTCAGCTCTCGACGAACGGAATTGATCTGTTCGGAAAGCTTACGAGTAAGCTCACGAATAAAGAATTCATTTTTCGGATGAAGTAAAAATAATCCCATCAATTTCACACGTGTACGGGAGCCGAAAAAGGATTTGAGAAGCATTTGAAAAAGGATTAAGTTTTACATTTTAAGCTCAAGAGGAAATACAGAGTAAAGGATTTACTCAAAAATGCAAGAACTGGATGCCTTTTTTAGGTCAAAAATAATGAAACACTTTTTTTTAAAGCCTTAAACATAAATTGCTAAAAAAGGAAATCATCCTAAAGTAGGGCAAAGCGAAAAGGCAGCGTAGTCATTTTGGGGGCTTTTGATTCAGTTTTCGACAGAAATTAATCCAATCATCACCTTTATCAAAGTTAAAGTTAAAGGTGTTTTTAGGTTGGGCTATTTGGAGTGGTGATTTGCCGT
>Ga0307989_1000629_pt1 | contig 22025 bp, 21 predicted proteins | sample EllFjometagen185_FD_203164 | JGI IMG/M metagenome (GOLD analysis project Ga0307989, IMG submission 203164) | Marine microbial communities from Ellis Fjord, Antarctic Ocean - #185 | ecosystem: Environmental > Aquatic > Marine > Unclassified | place: Southern Ocean | collected 2014-10-08
TAACCAGTTGTAAACTAAATAGAAAAAATACTTGTCATTATATCTTTGAATATAGATTCTACCATAGTAGTTTATAATGTGGAGTATGTATGAGAAAAAGGTGTCTTGTGGTAACAGGTGGCGGTGATTGCTCAGGTTTAAATGCAGCTATTAGAGCAATTGTAAAACGGGCATCAAAAGAGAACGATTGGGAAGTTATCGGTAGCAAAGATGCCTTTAATGGAATTTTACGTGAGCCGATGGAAGTAGTAGATCTGGATAATTCTGTTGTTGCTGGAATACATATACGTGGTGGCACAATTTTAGGTACAACTAATAAGGGTGGTCCTTTTGCCTGGGCTGTCCAAGATAAAAATGGAATTTGGAAAGAAGAAGACAGATCTGCAGAAATGTTAAGAAAATTAGAATTCCTCAATGTTCAGGCAGTAATTAATATTGGTGGAGATGGTTCACAACGTATTTCTGAGCAACTTTACAAGATGGGCTGTAATATAATTGGAGTTCCAAAAACAATTGATAATGACCTGGGTGCTACTGATACAACTTTTGGTTTTCCTACAGCTGTAGAAATTGCCACTGAAGCCGTAGATAAACTAGTATCAACAGCCGAGAGTCACAACCGAATAATAATTTTGGAAGTTATGGGAAGAGATGCCGGTTGGATTGCTCTACATTCAGCTGTAGCTGGTGGAGCAGAGATTTGTCTGATACCAGAAATACCATATGACATCAATAAAATCATTGAACGTATAAATAAAAGAATTCATAACTTACGTGGTTTTGTTAACATCGTAATTTCTGAAGGAGCAAAACCATTAAATGGATCACAGCAATATAATGGGGACAATGAATTTGGTCATCATGATAAAAAACTAGGTGGAGCCGGAAACCGTTTGATGCATGAATTACAGAGTGCTGGCATTAAAACTGATATCAGGGTTACTACACTTGGCTATCTTCAACGTGGTGGCAAGCCAATAGCTTACGATAGAATATTGGCTACGCAATTTGGAGTAAAAGCATTTGAAATGGTTTTAGATAAAGAGTTTGGAAAAATGGTGGCACTGAAAAGTGGTAAAATTATTGCAGTTCCAATAGAAGAAGCAATAAAAAAATACAATTATGTTGATTTAAATTCTGACTTAGTTCAAACAGCTAGAAATATCGATATAAGTTTTGGCGATTAGTACTTTAGGGGAGATTTAATGAGAAAAGATAAAGTTGCGATATTAACAGCTGGAGGATTGGCTCCATGTCTTTCTTCATCAATTGGAAGATTAATTGTTCAGTATACAAAATTAGTTCCAGATGTAGAGATAATTGGCTATCTGAACGGATATAAAGGACTTTTGGAAGGACATTCTATTACAATTCCGGATAATGTAAGATCCTCAGCAGAATTATTATATAAATTTGGTGGTAGCGTTTTAGGTAACAGCCGTGTGAAATTGACAAATATAGAAGATTGTATTAAGAAGGGATATGTAAAAAAAGGAGAAAATCCTTTGCAAATTGCTGCTGAGCAACTTGCAAAAGATGGGATCACCATCCTTCACACAATTGGTGGTGACGATACCAACACAACTGCGGCTGAACTTGCCAATTATCTAGCTTTGAATGGATATAAATTAATTGTTGTTGGAATTCCCAAAACGGTTGATAATGATATTGTGCCCATAAAGCAAAGCTTAGGAGCCTGGACAGCGGCAGAGCAGGGGGCTATCTTTTTTGAAAATGTAGCAAACGAAAATACAACAAGTTCGAGGCAATTAATTGTTCATGAAGTAATGGGTAGAAATTGTGGTTGGCTTACAGCTGCAACAGCTTTTGAATACAAGAAAAAGCTTGAAAAAAGAGCTTTTTTACCAGACATCAGGTTAGCCAAAGAACGATGGGATATCGATGCTGTATTCATTCCTGAGATACCCCTCGACCTTCCAAAAGAAATGGAAAGATTATCCAAACTTATGGATGAAAAAGATTGTATAAATATTTTTTTGAGTGAAGGAGCTGGCTTGGAAACAATAGTAGCTGAGATGGAATCAAATGGTGAACAAGTTAACAGAGATGCTTTTGGTCATGTTAGATTAGATGAATTGAAACCTGGAAAATGGTTTGCTAAGAAATTCTCTAAGCTTTTGCGAGCCGATAAAACACTGGTTCAAAAAAGTGGTTATTTCGCACGATCTTCTTCTCCTAACGATAGAGATCTGGAATTGATAATGGCTTCTGCCGATCTGGCTGTAAGAGCTGCCTTGAACGAGCAAAGCGGTGTTGTTGGACAGGATGAAGATAAAGATGGAAAATTAAGCATTATAGATTTTTCACGTATTAAAGGTGGAAAACCATTTGATATTTCTCAAAAGTGGTTCCAGAATATGCTGAAAGAAATTGGACAAATGAGGTAGCTTAAAGCTCCTGCTTTGAGAATGTGAAATTATGAATGAAAAATTATAAATGAAACAGTGTAATGACTTTCCGAAGCTTCTCACAAAGTAATACTTACTATTAAGATTCGGAAAGTTGTAGCTCGTTCGTAACCTTCAGAATCTTGATATGAGAAAGAGTGGAAGAAAGCTTCAGAAGGTAAAAATTAAATGATTTGGAGAAAATATGAAAATTAGATTTAAAGATGTAAGTTCAGGGATTGTAGAAGCACGGGCAGTGATCGAGATAATTCCAGGTGTATTTATTAATGAAGTAACAATTCTAAATAAAGATGGAGACATAAAAATTGAATTACCTCAAAAAAGTTTTAGAGGTAAAGATGATAGAATGCATTACCTTAATATTCTCACTTTTGAAAATGAGAATAAAGAAACACTCTGGAGAATGGAAATTAAAGAAGAATATCTTGTCTGGCGGAAAAATAATAAAAAAGTATTAGTGTACGAAGGATAAAATATTTTGAATGAAGTTAGAAATTTCTTGCAAATATCTGTACTTCTGCCTATAAAAAATGAGTGAAACTGAAAAAGTATTTTTGGTTGGAGTAATCTGGGGAGACGAATCCACAGAACATTTTAGCGAATCTATGGAAGAACTTAATAAACTGGCTGATACTGCCGGTTGCGAAGTTGTTGACATGTTCTCTCAAGCTGCTAATAGACCTAATACCTCAACTTATATTGGCAAAGGCAAGCTGCAGGAAATTAAAAATGCAGCTTCTTCATCACATGTTCATACATTAATTTTCAATAATAATTTATCACCATCTCAATCGCTCAATATTTCTGATGTTTCCGGTTGTAATGTTGTAGATAGAACAGAAATAATTCTATATATATTTGCCAGGCACGCTCGAACGAAACAATCAAAATTGCAAGTTGAACTTGCTCAATTAGAATATGCATATACAAAGCTAAAACGAAAATGGAAGCATCTTTCCAGGATACAAGGTGGTATTGGATTCAGAGGACCAGGAGAAACACAAATCGAAGTTGATCGTCGTGAAATTCGTAAGAAAACAACAATACTAAAAAAGAGAATAAAGAATATTGAACAGGTATCTTTAACTAAGAGAAATAAGAGAAAGAATTTTACCTCCATTGCCTTAGTAGGCTATACAAATGCAGGGAAATCCACATTATTCAACAGATTAACCTGTGAGAATCGCTATACAGCTGATCAACTCTTTGCAACATTAGATTCTAAAACGAGAGCTATTTCAGCTGAGTTTGATGAGAAGCTTGTTATCACTGATACGATCGGCTTCATAAGGAAGCTACCTCATCGGTTAATATCTTCATTTAACTCTACATTACTAGAAGTTTTAGAAGCGGATCTGCTTTTACACGTTGTTGATGTTTCTCAACAGAATCTGTTTGAACTTATGGAAGCTGTCGAGGGTGTTCTTCACGAAATAAAAGTTGATCATAAGAACATCCTTATTGTGTTCAATAAATCTGATAATATGAGTGGAAATCATTTTCTTTTCATGAGAAAACAGCTGTTAAATAAATATCCTGACAGTGTTTTTATATCAGCAATAACAGGGGATGGGATTGATAAATTATTTATTAAAATCGAGGAATTTTTACAACGTAGTAAGCAAAATATTGAGCTTGAAGTTCCTCAAGAGATGCATAATTTAATATCTTTCTTACACAAGAACTCAGAAATTATTGAAGATAAGTATATTGAATCCTCAAATTCTCATCTGTATAAATTAAAAATTAGTAGACAATTATTAGAAGGTATAAAAAAACAAATAGAAGATTATAAGTTATTAAAATTTATTAATAATTAAAATATATATATAAATAAAGAAAAAAGGAGCTAAAAATGGTGAGTAATTTACAAAACATTATCTCTGAAGCTGCAAAAGGAATGAAGAAATCTGCAATTCGTGAACTTCTTAAGCTTACAAAAGATCCAGAAATTATTTCTTTTGCAGGAGGATTACCTGCACCAGAAACTTTTCCGATTGAAGAACTTGTTGAAATCACGAGTGAAGTATTGCGTGAAGATGGAGAAAAAGCATTGCAATATGGTTCCACCGAAGGAGATGATAACTTACGTGAATTGATTGTTGAACTTTACAAGAAGATGGGTTTTGATATTACGTTAGAAAATGTAATGATAACAACAGCTTCTCAGCAAGGTCTTGATCTGTTAGCAAAAATTTTCATCGATAGAGGTGATAAGGTTTTAGTAGGTTTACCTTCTTATTTAGGTGGTTTGCAAGCATTTAAAGCTTATGGGGCTGATCTTTTAGGAATTGAATTTGATGAACATGGAATGCGTTCTGATGACTTGGAAGCAAAGCTTGCAGAACTTAAAGCTGCAAATGATCTCCCTAAATTTGTTTACATTATTCCAGATTTCCAGAATCCTGCTGGTGTAACAATGCCCGAAAAGAGAAGAAAAGAGATAATCGAAATTGCTAGAAAGTATGATATACTTATCATTGAAGATAGCCCATACAAAGAAATCAGATTTGAAGGTGAACATCAAGAAAGTTTGTATGCACTGGAAGGAAATGGACAGGTTATAAACTTTGGTACTTTCTCTAAAATATTTGTTCCAGGTTTTAGGATTGGGTGGATAATTGCTCATCCTGAAATTATAGATAGATTTGTTAAAGCTAAACAAGCTACAGATCTCTGCACATCACCTTTTGTACAAAAAATTGCTGCAAAATATATGGAAAAAGGCTACTTTGAAGCGAACCTTAAAAAAACCATCCAGCTTTATAAAGAGAAGAAAGATATCATGATGAAAGCCTTTGAAAAGTATATGCCAGAAGGAGTTACATGGACGAAACCAGAAGGTGGATTGTTTCTGTTCATAACTTTACCAGAATATATGGATTCAGAAGTTTTGTTTAAAAAAGCAATTGAAAAGAAGGTTGCTTTTGTTATAGGTCACGCTTTTTACTGTAATGGCAAAGGCAGGAATACAATGCGAATTAATTTCTCATATGTTCCTAAAGAGATTAGCGAAATTGGTGTTAAACGTTTAGCTGAAGTAATAAAAGCTGAAATGAGATAAGAACCAATATATAGTAGTTTAGGAGAAGTAATATTGCTTCTCCTTTTTTTTGGAAGAAACAGGAGTATGATTTGGGTAAGGTAAACGTGGCAGTTGTTGGTGCTACTGGAGCTGTAGGCAGAGAGATGGTAAAGATCTTGGAAGAAAGAAGTTTTCCTATTAATGATCTCATCCTTTTAGCTTCAACCAAATCAATTGGAGAATCGATTTTCCTGAAAAAGAAAGAATATAAAATTCAAGAACTTGATGAAAATAGTTTTGATAATATTGATATCGCTTTGTTTAGTGCTGGAAGCAAAGTAAGCAAGAAATTTGCTCCAATCGCCACAAAAAAAGGTGTAATTGTTATTGATAATAGTAGTGCTTTTAGAATGGATTCTAAAGTACCCTTAATCGTTCCTGAAGTAAATTATCAAGATATAAAAAAACATAATGGAATAATTGCAAATCCCAATTGTTCAACAATTCAGATGGTTGTTGCTTTAAAACCAATTTTCGATGAAGTTGGAATAAATCGAATTATCGTATCCACTTACCAATCTGTTTCAGGTACCGGAAAGGAAGCTATTGATGAACTTTCATTACAATCACATCAAGTATTGAATAATGAGAAACTTACACGTAAAGTATATCCGCATCAGATAGCTTTTAACATCTTACCACATATTGATGTATTTGAGGACAATGGCTATACTAAAGAAGAGATGAAATTAGTTCATGAAACTAACAAGATCTTTGGAAACAGTAAGATAAAAATAACTGCCACAGCTGCTCGAGTTCCGGTTTTTCATGGACATTCCGAATCAGTTTATATAGAAACTAAGAAGCACATTTCAATTAATAAATTAAAAAAAATATATCTCAAAACAAAGGGGATTAAACTTGTTGACGATATTGATAATAGCAAATATCCATTGGCAATTATGAGTGAGATTTATGATGAAATTATGATTGGACGATTACGCAAAGATCTATTTGAACCGAACGGCATAAGTATGTGGATCGTAGCCAATAACTTACGAAAAGGTGCTGCTCTTAATGCAGTTCAAATTGCGGAATTTCTAATTTAGGAAATAATTTTGAAAATTGTAATACAAAAATTTGGTGGTACATCATTACAAAATTCTGAAATCAGAGCAAAAGCCGCTGAACATATTAGAGCTGCAATAGAAGAAGGATATAAGCCGGTTGTTGTAGTGTCTGCAATTGGTAGAGCTGGTAACCCATATGCTACAGATACATTATTGCAGACAGCAACTTCAGTATGCAACCTTATATCTCCACGTGAGAAAGATTTAATCATGTCTTGCGGTGAACTCATTTCTGCTGTTGTTATGGTTCAAACCTTGAAACAATTGAATATCACAGCAGTTGCCCTAAATGGAATGCAAGCTGGTATAATTACTGATGATAATTTTAATAATGCTAATATTATGAAAATTATTCCTGATAATTTGCTAGAGATAATCGGAAGAGGAGAGGTTCCGGTTGTAACAGGATTTCAAGGAGTAAGCGAAAACGGTGAGATTACAACTTTTGGGCGAGGAGGTAGTGATACAACCGCCAGTATTCTTGCCGCTGCATTAAAAGCTGATCTTATTGAAATATATTCTGATGTAGAAGGAATTTTAACTGCAGATCCTCAAAAGATCAAGAATGCAACTCATATTCCAAATGTAAGCTACACAGAAGCTGTAGAAATGGCTAACAAGGGGGCAAATGTAATACATCCTCAGGCTGTACAAATAGCTTCTAAATTCAATATTCCCATTAGGATGTTTTCAACTTCCAATAAAGATAGAGTAACAATTGTACATAATTTGGAAAGCTTAAGACCTGTTACCGGAATAACCAGCAAATCAGAAATAATTTATGCACAAATTTTTCCTCCAAAAGATGATGAAAGTAATAATGGATTAAGCATTTTTCAAACGCTCGCAGATAATGATATCAGCGTTGATTTTATTGATATTACTCCTGATCTGATCTCTTTCATCATAGATGAAGATATGGAAGAGAGATTTAGTGAAGTTTTAAAACAAAATAATTATAATTTCAAAACTGAGAAAGAATTTTCAAAAATCTCGGTAATTGGTTCTGGAATGACAGGAATGCCGGGAGTAATGGCTAAGATTGTAAAAGCTTTAAGTTCTAAAAATATAATCATATACGAATGTACTGACTCATACACAACAATTTCTTGCCTTATAAAAAAACAAGATGAGAGGAAAGCATTAGAAGCATTACACATAGAATTTGAATTAGGAAGTAAAAAATGATAAAAAAAATTGCAATAACTATTCTTTTAGCATCAGTATTTATAGGCTTAACCGCAGAGATTAGTAAAACACAAAATAATATGAATTTGATATATTTACGTGAAGTAGATACCAAATTATTAGAAACAATTAAGATAATGGATGCTTATAATCAAGCTACAAGAAATATTCCATTTGAAGTACTTGGAACCGAGCGTTATCAGAAGTTTCTTATGGAAATGACAATGATTACTATGAATCTAAGAAACGACATTTCCAGTTCAGTAACATTGAATTCCGAAGAGCGTGAAATATTCATACATAAGCTAATTAACTCAATAAAACCTGATGTTCAGAGCGTATCTGAACCTGTAACAAAAAAACAGGACCTTCAGGGAAAACAATTTAGTAAATTATTAATGAAGAAGATCAGTAGGCATCTTATCAATTTAAGAGAAGAAATAATTATTGAAGAAGAAAAAATAATGGAGAGTAAAACTTTTGATCAATATTATTTTCACCTTCATTCTCAACATTATATTTATCAACTAGTAAGTGCTTTTCTGCATCCGTCTCAGCACCTTTCTAGAGATAACAGAGCTTTTCTTATACGCGTAGCTTCAGAAATTGAGTACAACATAATAAACTCAGAAGGACAGCAAAAATGATAAAAATATTATTAACTTTGCTCACAATAATTATTGGCTCAGGAACAGGTTATTTGTATTACCGCGTAATTGGATGCAGAGCTGGTGGTTGACCAATGACATCTAACGTTTGGTCAAACGTACTTATAGGTGCAATATTTGGATACCTGCTGCTTTCTCCAATAATTGAAAAATTTGTTAAATAGTTATGAAATCGGAAGTGAATCTTATCTTTCATCCAAAATTTGGTAAGGTTCATTTTAGGAAAAGCAATAAAGCCAAATATTTACGCTTAACAATAGATAGTTCAAAACAAATTAAAGTTACTATTCCCAAATTTAGTACAATAAAGAGTGCAGAGAAATTTCTTAACTCAAAATCTGATTGGGTAGAAAAACAATTTATCAAAATAGGTGAAAGAAACCAATTTACGCTTCAGAATGCAAAAAGTTCCAACATAAATGATGAAGATGAAGCAAAAAAAATATTAAGAAACAGATTAGAAGAACTTTCGGCAATTCATAAGTTAGATTTCAATCGCTCATTTATCCGTTCACAAAAAACGCGATGGGGAAGCTGTTCGACCAAGAATAACATAAACTTAAATATAAAACTCAATAATCTTCCCGAAGAATTACGAGATTATGTAATTATTCATGAGTTGGTTCATACAAAAGTGAAAAACCACAGCTCTATCTTTTGGATAGAAATGGCTAAATATTATCCAGATCCAAAATTTGCAGATAAAAAGTTGAGACAATTTAACCTAAAATTGATGTGATCATGATAAGAAAGATTATTTATTCCGACAAAAAAGAAGTCTTACGAATATCATCTCAAATCTGGGAAGGTGAGGATTACATATCCGAAGTTTTTGATGAGTGGACAAAAAGTGAAGATAGCATTTTCGCAGGTTATTGGGAAAATGACAAACTTATTGGGTTTGGAAGAATGCGTTATCTCACTTCAACAGATATTTGGTTAGAAGCTCTCAGGAAGGATCCTCAAACTAAGATAAGAGGTGTTGGAAACAAAATCGCACTTTATTTTATGGATCAGCTTAAATGGGAAAAGATTGATTCAATTAGATTCTCTACATATTTTGATAATATTACCTCTATTAAACTTAACGAGAAATTAGGATTTAAAAAAATATTAACACTATCATTGAAAGAGTTGGAATTATCCGATGTTAATGTAAAACAACAAAGTAGCAAACTTTTTAGTAATATTGAATTTAATAAAATTGAAAAATATATCAGGAACACAACATACTTAAAAGGAAGCAATAATTTTATTGCAATTGGTTGGGTTGTACAAAGCTACTCAAAAAAATTAATTAAAACGATTCATGAAAAACAGCATTATGCAGTATATTTAGAAAACAAGAAGATAAATGGTGTTGTTCTGTACTCTAAAGATGTATATAAAAAAATACTATGGATTAATGCGATAGAAGCAGAGAGAGAACCTGTTTTTAATGAACTAATAAATTTCGTAATGAATGTTGCTAAGCAGAATAACTGTAATAAAATTCAACTTCTAGTTCCAAATGATACAAACTTAATGAACCAAGTAAATAAAATCGGTTTTAAAAGTTGGGAACAGAATGACGATTTACTGTTATTTGAAATGCCTAGAAACTTAATTAAACATATAACGAGTGTGTGATTTGATACCTAAAAATTTGCAATTATTCAAATTTTCTGCATATGGATTTCTGAAGAACCAACGGTTTTTCGATGTTTTTATTTTTCTATTTTTTCTTGAGCAGGGGATTTCATTCTTACAAATTGGAATATTAATCTCAATCAGAGAAATATCAATTCTGATATTTGAAATTCCAACTGGTTTTATAGCAGACAGCTTGGGTAGACGCAAATCGATGATATTTTCTTTCTCATCTTATATTTTATCCTTTACTCTTTTTTTCTTTTTCTCGGGATTTTTTTTATATATTATTGCAATGATTTTTTTTGCACTGGGTGATGCTTTCAGAACAGGTACCCATAAAGCTATGATTTTGCAATATCTTAAACTTAATAACTTGCTTGATGTAAAAGTAGAATATTATGGTTACACAAGAAGTTGGTCACAGATGGGATCCGCTCTTGCTGCTCTAATTGCAGGAGGAATAGTTCTTTATTCAGGTGAATATAAATATGTTTTTCTAGGATCTACAATTCCGTATTTTCTTGCTTTAATATTAATGTTCACATATCCAAAGGAACTAGATGGAGAAAGAAAGAAAAAAGAAGGTTTCTTTGATAATATCAAGCATAACTTCAATATTACATTTACCAGTTTAACATCGAGTTTCAAAGAACCTCTCTTACGTAGAGCACTTGTGAATTCTGCAATATTTGACGGACTCTTTAAAACGGTGAAAGATTATTTGCAACCAATACTGCAATTGGCAGCTATTTCTATTCCTTTTTTATTGGGAGTCAGCAGAAGAGAACCAATTATTATAGCATTGGTATATTGTATTCTTCATATTTTAACTTCATTTGCTTCTCGCAATTCAGGTAGGCTAAAAAATAGATTTTCATCTTTATCAAAAGCGGTAAATTACACCTATCTTGCTGGGATCTTATTAGTACTAATTGCTGGAATATTCTTTATTACTAAATTGCATATTATTATAATAATTCTATTTATTCTGCTTTTTATATTACAGAATTTGCGCAGACCAATCAATATTGGTTTTATAAGCGATAATATTTCACATGATGTCATGGCTTCGGGTCTCTCCGTTGAATCACAATTGAAAACAATATTTGTTGCTGTGATGTCACCCTTGATGGGCTTCATCGCTGATTCAATAAATATTGGAACTGCATTCATTGTTTTAAGTTCCTTGACACTATTTATTTTTCCCCTGATTAAGGTCAGCAGAAATGAGGATTAATGCACAAATTATCCGGAGGGTGCAATGATTAGAGATTTGGTTACAAAAAATCGTAGTTATCGCAGATTTAATCAGAATCATACAATTGAAACATCATTATTGGAAGATCTTGTAGATCTGGCTCGTTTGTCACCTTCAGCAGCTAATTTACAACGTTTGCGATTTAAGATATCTAACAGAGTTGAGGATAATGAGAAAGTATTTTCATGTTTGAGTTGGGCTGGTTATCTTAAAGATTGGTATGGACCCGAAAATGGAGAACGGCCTTCTGCATATATTATCATTCTAACAACAGCGAAAGATCCTGCGAAAATAGCTTGTGATGCGGGAATTGCATGTCAGTCCATTTTGCTCGGCGCAGTAGAATCAGAGTTACGCGGCTGTATTTTTGGTAGTGTAAAGAAAAATGAGCTTCAAAAACTACTTAAAATTTCTAAAAAATATTCGATCTGTTATGTAATTGCACTTGGCAAGCCAAAGGAAAATATCAAACTCGAAAATGTTGAAAACAACAATGTTAAATACTGGCGGGATAAACAGGGCACACATCACGTTCCCAAAAGAAAACTCAAAGATATTATTATTTAGAGGGTTTAATGAAAAAAAATATTTTTATATTATTTATTTTACTATTTATTTTTACAATTACACATGCTCAAATTGTTAATGGAGATACTCTAAGCATTGATGGTAAGAAGATCCTCAAGGTTTGGGGAACTCATTATGAGCGGGGTTATGCTACCGGTTATTTGTTTGGAGAGAAGATCAAAGATATTTCTGAAAATTATTTTATGAGTGCTTTTTTTGGAGGAAATTCCTACCTCTATGAAAGTACGCGAATTTATTTCTTAGATAATTTCCAAATTGAAGAGAAGTATATTGCAGAAACTCAAGGGATAATTGATGGAATGATTGAGGCTGATATAATCCTCCACAGCAATATTTTAAATAGAGATATAGATGCTAATGATATGTTGCTTTCTAATGCAATAGTTGATCTTGCTGCTTTGGGAGATCTTGATGAAGAGTATGAATTTGGATGCTCAAGTTTGACTAGTTGGGGAGTGAATACAGTGCTCGATCCTCAGCTTGATAGTGATCTGGTGATCACTCGTAATATGGATTGGACACCGCATTCATCATTATTAGAAAACCACCTTCTTGTTGTTCATTTTCCTTCAGAAGCTGATGAAGTTAACTGGTTATCATTTACTTTCCCGGGTTTTATTGGGGGACTTTCCAGTCTTAACGAAAATGGTCTTTGTGCATTTATGAATATGGGAAATCATAATGAACATCCAAATACTTTTACATTTCATCCAATTTTATTATCTATTCGAAATGGGATTGAAGTTTATGATTATGATGGAAATTATGAAATTGATCCAGAAGATGTTCAGACAGCAATTGAAGAGAATTATCAATTAAGTGGTTCTATAATCCACACTGCAAATAGCCAGAGCGGATTGGTGATAGAGTGCAATAATCAAAATGGGGTTGTTACTCGTGATGATAACGAAAATACAGTAATTCCAGCTGAACACCTGGTAGCTACAAATCATTTTAGGGAATTATATCCACCAACCGGATGTTATCGCTATGATAATATTGCAGATTCTCTTTCAAGTAATTCAGAAATGAGTACAGAACGTAGTTGGGATCTTTTAGCCGGTGCAGCCGGTGTTTCTCATAACATTCATACAATTCAATATGCTCCAACTCTCAATCTAATAAAATGGTCAACTGCAGAATTGGGCACACCAGCTTATCAAATTGAACCAACTATATTAAATACTGAAGAACTTTTTACACATAATACTAGTGCAAATACGCAGTATTATCCAGATGAATCGTTTCTAACTGTGTCACCGAATCCATTTTATTCTTCAACAAAACTATCTTTTACACTTCCTAAAACTACTGATGTAAAACTGTGTATTTATAACATAAAGGGGCACAAGATACGAACTCTGCTCAGTGAGGTATTGGTGCAGGGAACCCATAATGTTAGTTGGGATGGTACTGATGAAAATGGAAAAAGAATATCAAGTGGAATCTATTTTTATACACTACAAACAATTAGAGATACTTATACAAAAAAAGTGATTATGTTAAAATAAAAAAAACCTGTTTTCTGGAAAATCAGAAACAGACATTAATCAGGAGGACAAATGTATTTCGAATTCTTATCTGCAGATGACAAAAAAGCTATTGATGCTTTGAAGGAGTATCATGGTGGAGCAAAGAATATCAGCGCAACAATAACTGACATGAGAACTTATGAAACCCGAAAGAGAATCTTGAATGACAAAGGTTTTGGTGATATGATCTCTGATGCTGAAGAACTTGTTAAAAAATTCCCTAAAGTTAAGGATTATGAGAAAAAACAAAATATTTCTTATGATAATTCACTTGGAATTGGTACTGCTCAAGTTTCAGGTTGGCAAGGTGCTAAGGTAACACATCATGCAATGAAGAGAATCGCAGCAAGTGCAGAGAATGGAGAAGAGTGTTTTGTTCCATCTGAGTTTATTTCTGTTGTTGCACTTACCGATAACTACATTTATAATGGTGATTTAATGGCAACGTTGATGATGAGTGAGAACATAATGAAATGTTCAAAATTTTGTAATACAAATCTCATTGGCATTCCACAACCAAAAGCAAGATTTAAGAAATTGGAAGAAATTACAGGTAAAAAATTTGAAGTTGCAGAAGTCAATACTGAGAATGCAGCAATAATCTTAAAGAATCAAGGTACTTTCTTTGGAAATTTTGGTGGAATCGAATGTGCTAATGATAATCATCTTGTATATCTTGATGGCGTTACAAGAACTGCTTTAGCTACAGGTGGAGATTTTTATCTCAATCCAAGTTGGAGTTCCATTATTGCAGCTTGTTATTATGGTAGAGATATACCAAATTTACATTTTAAAATATCTATGTTGCTATCAACACAAACAGTTATGCAATTTCGTATGCTTCTTAATATTATGAAATCATATCTCCGTGATGACAATACATCTCCTCTTTATGAGATCAATATTGGCAATGGTGCTACATCAGACACATTTATTCAGTGTGCGAAAGAACTTGATGAAAGTGGAATTAAAGGTGTGAGTCTGGCAGCACATATATATATTAATCCGGATCTCGGCATAGAAGGATTCAATTGGACAGATAACGCTTTTAAAGTTTTGGAAAGTGGAACCGATATGACATTCAAATATGAGAGTGACGGAACTGCACGTGAATTAGATACAATGGCTGCTTATTTCCTTTCGGAAGATGAACGAGATGCGAATGCAGAGAAAATTGGTGATGTGATCTATTATAAGTCTCTTAGAGCCAGTAAAGATGGAAAAAGTTTTATGAAGAAAGGAATAAAATCAATTTTCGGTGGTAGCTCGTATTAGGAAAATATATCACCTTCAGAAGGTTATGTAACTTACAAAAATTCTTAATCTTCTGAAGGTTATTTCAAGTGAATATCTTCAACCCGACTCGGGTTTTAACACTCGAGTCGAGTTGCTACAAATAGGGAGTAAGAATGATAACAGATTGGAAGGGAAAATATTCGAATATCATGAAAGATTTTGAAGGATATTCAATTGGTAAAATATTTAAATATCTTAACGATCCAGAAATCATCTCACTAGCTGGAGGACTTCCTTCACCTGATATGTTCCAAAAGGCTCAAATGAGGGAAGTATCAACCAGATTACTAGAAGACAACTTAGAAAATATCTTCCAATATACTGCTGTACCAGGTGAAGAAAGCTTGAAAGATGCAGTTATTGAATTTCTTAAAAGAGATGAGATCAATATTTCAAAAGAGCAAATTGTTGTTACGTCTTCAGGTCAGCACGGTCTGGATCTTACAGGAAGGTTATTCCTTAATTCTGGTGATATAATTATGATTGATAGACCTACATTTGCCGGAGCTATTGTTGCTTTTCAAATGCAAAATCCAAAGATAATAGGGATTGATATTGAAGATGATGGTCCGAATGTGATTGAATATAAAAGACAACTTGATAAAATGGATACGAAACCCAAATTTATTTACGTAGTTCCAGATTTCCAAAATCCTACTGGAATCACAACCAGTTTGGCAAAACGTGAAGCTCTACTTGATCTCAGTTATGAATTCGATATTCCAATTATTGAAGATAGCCCATATCGTGATCTTCGCTACCGAGGAGAACCTATTCCATCAATATTCTCTTTAGATCAGAAAAGAAATGGAACTAATGTGATAGGGCTTTATACATTCTCAAAAATTTTCTGTCCGGGTATCAGAGTTGGATTCAATATTGGTGCAAAAGAAGTTATTGAGAAAATGGGAAATATAAAAGGTGGGAATATTTTAAATACTCCAAAATACAATCAGGATCTTTGTACTGCCTTCTTAACCGTCATGGATTATGACGCACATATGAAAAAATGCAAAGCATATTACAGTGAAAAACTGGACGTATTCTTGCAGTCGATGAAAGAATATTTTCCACCACAGTGGGGTGTAAAATGGACGAAGCCGGAAGGTGGTTTATTCTTATGGGTTTCTTTGCCATCAAAAATAGATACAATGAAGTTGTTTTATGAAGCAATTAAATATAAAGTTGCATTTGTTCCTGGTGAAGTTTTTTTTGGTGAGAATCCAAGTACAAATCATATGAGAATTAACTTTTCTTTTGCATCTAAAGAACAAATTAAAGAAGCAGTTAAAAGACTGGCAGAATGTGTTAAATCACAAATTTAGGAGAAATAAATGGATCTTGGGATTAAAGGTAAAATTGCTCTTGTAACCGCAGCGAGTAAAGGTTTGGGAAAAGCTGTGGCCACTCAATTAGCTATAGAAGGTGCAGAAGTAATCATATGTTCCAGAGATCCTGAATCTTTGAAGAAAGCAGAAGCAGAAATTGTGAAAATAACAAATTCAACTGTTCATACATTCTCTTGTGATGTTACAAATGAAGATCAAGTGAAGCAGATGATAGACTTAATTGAACAAAAATACGGTTCAATTGAAATTCTTGTTACTAATGCCGGAGGTCCTCCTGCAGGTAGTTTTGGAGATTTTAGCGTTGATGATTATCGCAAAGCAATAGAGTTAAACCTGTTGAGCACGATCTCACTTTGCAAAAAGGTAGTTGGCAAAATGCAGTTACAAAACTGGGGCAGGATCGTGATGATAACATCTGTTTCTGTGAAGCAGCCAATAGATAATTTGATCTTGTCAAACACAGCTAGAACAGGTGTTATCGGCTTCATGAAGAGTCTATCTAATAAAGTTGCACAAGATGGAGTTACTGTAAATGCGATATGTCCTGGCTATACTAAAACGCAAAGAGTAGAAAAACTAGCCCAAACATTTGCTAATAATAATGGCTCAGCACAAGAGCAATTCTATATAAAGTTGGAAGCTGATATTCCCATGGGAAGAATTGGTACAACAAAGGAATTTGCTCAATCTGTGGCTTTTTTAGTTTCACAAGGAGCAGGGTATATAACAGGTATCTCGTTAAAAGTGGATGGTGGATTTGCCAAAGGGTTATTTTAGATTGTAATCTTGAGCCTTTCGTAGTAGCTCAAGACAGGCTTAGTCAAAGGATCAAGAACAAACGAATGTTTTAAGGAGTTAGTAAAAAAATGGAAAATCCATATCCAGAGATGATTAAAAATTTACCTGAAATAGATATTGCACTTGATGGTGTTCGAGGGTGGTTGATGCGTGATGTTACAATATCTGCAGTCTTTTTCGAATTGGAACCTATCGGTAAAATTCCAGATCACTCCCATTGTGCGCAATGGGGCATGGTGTTAGAAGGTGAAATGAAGCTTACAATAAATAATGAGACTAAAATTTATAGAAATGGTGATCGCTATCTCATACCAGAGGGAGTAATTCATTCAGCTGAATTTCTAACCAAATGTTATGTTATAGATTTTTTTGCGGACCCGAACAGATATAAAAAAAAGAAATAAAATATCAGGAATATTAAATGAAAAATATCAAATACTATTCAACTAATTTGCAGGCAGAAGTTGTTGATTTTAAAAGTGCTTTGTTAAAAGGTCTGGCACCAGATAAAGGACTTTATATGCCAAAAGAGATCCCCGTTTTTACAAAGGAAGAAATTAGTAAATTCTCACAAATGGAATATCATGAAATAGCTTTTGAAGTTGGAAGAAAATTTTTACATGATCAGATTCCAGATGCAGATTTGAAAAGTATAGTAAAAGATGCATACAATTATGATGTCCCACTGGAAAATGTTTATGAACGAAAATACGTAATGCGGTTAGATCAAGGTCCAACAGCTTCTTTTAAAGATTTTGCTGCAAGGATGATGGGCAGATTAATGCAATACTATCTTGATAAAGAAAACCGTGAATTACTAATACTCACAGCAACTTCGGGTGATACTGGCAGCGCAATTGCCAATGCATTTTACGAATTGGATAATATTAAAGTTGTGGTTCTCTTTCCTGAAGATGAAGTTACAAATAGGCAACGAAAACAAATGACAACTCTGGGTAAGAACATCAAAATAATTGCTCTTAAAACTAAATTTGATGATTGTCAGTACTTAGTTAAAGATGCGTTTTCTGATAGCGAATTAGATTATTTGAATCTGTCATCAGCAAACTCAATAAATATTGGAAGATTAATACCACAGATCGTTTATTATTTTTATTCATTTGCACACCTTAGAAAAAGTGAAGACGAAGAAGTTATTTTCTCTGTACCATCAGGTAACTTTGGTGATATGATGGGTGGAATGTTTGCTAAGAAGATGGGTCTTCCAATAAAGAAGTTTATAATTGCAACAAATGAAAATGATGAATTTCCAAAATTTATTAATACAGGAAACTATGACAAAATTGAACCATCAAAAAATTGTCTTTCCAGTGCAATGAATGTTGGACATCCAAGCAACATATCACGCTTAATAGCACTTTATGATGGTGTTATGGATGAGACTGGCAAGATCAGTAAAACACCGAATATGACAAAATTACGAAACGATGTATACTCAACAAGTATTACGGATAAAGAAACAAGAGATATGATAGCTAAAGCGTATGAACAGCACAATTTATTATTAGAGCCACACGGTTCTGTTGGTTGGGCTGGTCTGCAAAGATTTTTACAGGAATATCCAGAATTTGATGAAAAAGATCAATTATGCATTTCACTTGAAACAGCTCATCCGGCAAAATTTCCGGAGCAGATAATAGATATTTTAGATATTGATCCAAAACTTCCGGTTAGTCTGGAGGGGTTGGAAGATAAAGTAGAATCATATGATAAAGTGTTGAACAACTATGAGGAATTCAAAAAATATTTGATTAAGAATTATTAATTGTTAGGAGGGGAAATGCAATTACATCAGAAATTTGTTGAAACTGCAAAGAAGTTTGGTAAAAAAATTGCTGTTCATGATATTGCTACAGACAAAGACGTGCCATATGAAAGAATGTTGATTATTTCATTGATTTTTGCAAAAAAATTCAAGAAGATCAATAGTAAATATGTTGGAGTTATGGTACCAACTTCAGCTGGATGCATGCTTACGAGCATAGGTTTATTAATGGCTGGGAAAATTCCAGTGATGATCAATTATGGTACTGGAGCTATTGAAAACTCAATTTATGCTCAAGAAAAATGTAGTTTTGAAACAATTATCACAAGTAAGAAATTACTAGAAAAACTTAAACTTGATCCGATAGATGGCATGATATTTTTGGAAGATATTGCAGCTTCGATCAAGCTTTTTGATAAACTTCCAGCTCTTTTTAAATCAAAAGGTTCTGCAAAGAAGATTATAAAATCTGTACATCATGGTGATATGGATGAAACAGCGGTTATTCTTTTTACAAGTGGTAGTGAGAAAGAACCCAAGGCAGTACAATTAACTCATAAGAATATTATGCACAATGTAAAAGGAATTCCGGAAATCATGGATTTAGATTCGGAAGACATTTTCATAGCTAATCTACCATTATTCCATGTATTTGGGATAACTGCTAACTTTTGGTTACCTATAATATTAGGATGCAACATTGTAGCTTATCCCAATCCACTTGATTATAAAATTATCTGTGGGCTGATTAAAAAATATAAAGTTACATTGATGGCTGGAACACCAAGTTTTTATTACGGATATTTAAAGAAATCTGCAAAGGGAGATTTTGATTCTATGAAAATTGCTATTTCAGGAGCAGATACATTAACGAATCAGATCTACGATGGTTTCTTGAAGAAGCATGATCTACAAATTTTAAATGCTTATGGAACCACAGAAACAAGCCCCGCTATATCTATTAATACTCCTTCTTTAAATAAAGCGGGAAGCATAGGCAAACCGATTCCTAATGTGCAGGTAAAAATTCTGCATATTGATACAGATGAGGAATTACCAGCTAACACTGTTGGTAAGATCCTGGTGAAGGGTGATATGGTTATGAAGGGGTATCTTGGCGATTTGGAAGAGACTTCGCTTCGAATCCGTAAAAGCTGGTATGATACAGGAGATATGGGATTGGTTGATGAAGATGGTTATCTCTGGCATAAGGGTCGCTTGAAGAGATTTGTGAAAGTTGGTGGAGAGATGATCTCGCTGGTAAAAGTGGAAGAAGTATTAAATAAATATCTTCCTGATGAAGTGATCTGTTGTGTTGTTGATGTTCCAAATCCTACAAAAGGGGCTGACGTGGTTGCAGCCATTACCACAGGTGAGATAGACACTAAAAAAATTCTGAAAGAAATGGCAAAAGATCTACCTGCAATTGCTCTACCAAGAGAATTCCATATATTTGAGAATATTCCGATGATGAGTAGTGGTAAAGTGAATTTTCGTGAAGTTGAAAGACTTTGTAGAGAGATACATAAAGAAAAAAATAGAAATAAGAAGTATAGAGATAAGATTTAATTAGATTTAGAAAGAATTTGATTTTAGAGTGTTAATCACAAAATGAGGAATTGAAATGAAATACATAATTATTCTAGGTGATGGGATGGCAGATCATCCAATTAAAAAGTTAGGAAACAGAACACCACTACAAGCTGCTAATATTCCTAATATTGATAAATTAGCGAAGATGGGTAGATGCGGTCTCTTCCAATCTGTTCCACTTGATATGCCACCGGGAAGTGAAGTTGCAAACTTGGCTGTTCTGGGTTATGATGTCCACAAAGTTTATGAGGGAAGAGGTGTATTGGAAGGTGCCAGTATGGGAGTTGAGATCAAAGAAGGTGACCTTGCCATGCGCTGTAATCTTATTTGTATTGAAGATGAAAAAATAAAAAACCATTCTTCCGGACATATCAGTACTGAGGAATCGCATATTCTCATTGATTTTCTGAATGAAAAGTTAGCTAACGAAATCATCGAATTCCACAAAGGGATAAGTTTCCGACATTTACTGGTTATAAAAGGTGGTAATAACGATCTTATGTTTACTCCACCTCATGATGTTCCTGGAACTCGCTTTAAAGATGTCATGATCAAGCCAACCAGCAGTAATGGGAATGAGACTTGTAATCTATTGAACGATCTAATTTTGAAGTCGCAAGAATTATTGAAAGATCATCCTGTAAACTTGAAGCGGGTTGCAGAAGGGAAAGATCCAGCCAATTCTGTCTGGTTCTGGTCATCTGGCTATAAGCCATCTATGAGAACGCTAAATGATAAATATGGAATTTCCGGAGCTGTGATCTCAGCGGTAGATATTATCAAAGGTCTTGGTGTTTATGCAGGGATGGATGTGATAGAAGTGGAAGGAGCTACAGGACTCACCGATACAAATTATGAAGGTAAAGCACAAGCAGCCGTAGAGGCAATTAAAACTCACGATCTGGTTTACCTGCATGTGGAAGCTACCGATGAGGCAGGACATGCAGGAGATGTGGATCTTAAAATTAAAGCTTTGGAATACCTTGATGCCAGAGTAGTTAAATATGTGTATGAAGCAACTTCCAATATGGAAGAAGATGTTACAATAGCAGTTTTACCCGATCATGCAACACCATGTGAAATTCGCACTCACACTCATGATGCAATACCATTTATTATCTACAATCCCAATTATGAAGCGGATGATATTACTGAATATGATGAAGAAAGCTGTAAAAATGGTGGATTTGGTATGATAGAGGAAGATGAGTTTATAACAACGTTATTAGAAAAATAAATGTCATACGATGAAGGTTTACACGAAAAAATTGAAAATAAAAAGTTATCAAATAAATATAGCAAAATTAGATGTAACAATAGCCACAACATTCATATTGAGAGAAGACTATAAACTTGAACCACTAGATGTGGTATAAATTGGAGGAGAAAATGAAAATTGTAATGATAATTTTATATTCTCTTTTTGTTTTGAACTTATCAGCTACAGTAATAAATATCCCAGCTGACTATTCAACAATTCAAGAAGGAATTAATGAATCAACTTACAATGATACAGTACTCGTACAACCCTGAACTTATTTTGAAAACATTAATTTCAATGGGAAGAATATAACTGTTGCCTCATTATTTATTACAACACAAGATACTTCTTACATTTCGCAGACAATAATTGACGGAAATGAGAGTGATCATGTTGTCACATTTTCCTCTGAAGAGGATTCTACTGCAATTTTAAGTGGACTAACAATAACAAATGGTTTTGCATTTCGTGGTGGTGGTATTTATTGTGTGG
>Ga0307989_1000630_pt1 | contig 21931 bp, 22 predicted proteins | sample EllFjometagen185_FD_203164 | JGI IMG/M metagenome (GOLD analysis project Ga0307989, IMG submission 203164) | Marine microbial communities from Ellis Fjord, Antarctic Ocean - #185 | ecosystem: Environmental > Aquatic > Marine > Unclassified | place: Southern Ocean | collected 2014-10-08
TTTAAAGAGAATATACAGGTATTGGCTTCAATTATAAGTGATTCGAAGTCATAACTCGATTTCTGAAAAGAGCATGCCAATAATCAGAAATCGCGGTTCTGTAAAAAGAATTGGGACACAGTCTGTTCGCCGGAATGACAAATCCGTGTGCTCCGTGCCTCTGTGGTGAGTCATTTTTCATTTGAGGGATGCCGGATCTGCTCCGGCATCTTGAGGCGAGGTCTTACTGCTGGGTAAAAAACATGGTCAGGGTTTCAGCCACGCAGGCTGGTTTTTCCTGTCCTTCAATCTCAATGCTGTGAACAGTTGAAATCAAAATCCTTCCTCCTCCCTTGTCAGTAACACTTCCCAAGGAAATATTACTTCTGATTTTGGATCCGACTATTACTGGATTCAGCAAGCGAACCTTATCCATACCATAGTTTATAGCCATCATGGTTCCCTCAGGGGCCACGGAAGTATCTTCGCTCAGCTTAGGGATCATGGAAATGGTCAGGAATCCGTGACCAATGGTTTTGCCGAAGGGGCCAGCCGCCGCTTTTTCTTCATCTACATGAATCCATTGGTGGTCACCAGTACACTCCGCGAATTGATTGATGCGTTCCTGGTCGATTAGAACCCATGGGCTCTTGCCAATTTCCTGTCCGATGCGTTCCTTGATTTCCTCCAAAGGTAATATTTCAATAGCCATAATGCCTCCTTTAGTGTGTCTTGAATCAAAACGCTTTATCGGGATAAAGCGTATGGGGAAGTCAGATCCCTGACTTCTTAAAAAAATTTTAGGTGCCAGATGGTGGTAGTCTATTGCGATTGGTCGCAGCGCCCCGATTTTAGCTAGCCTTCATTTGTGCTTCCCAGCTTTGCTTCCAGTTCCTTGACCCTTTTTTCCAGAGCCGTGAGTTTTTTACGCTGATCGTCAGTTTTGTAGAACATGGCGGATGCCTTCTGCCAGTCCAGAAATGGTCGGGTCGGAAATCCTGCATAAAGGCCGGGCTCATCGATGTTCTGCATGACACCACCCCTGCCGAACACTTTGACATTGTCTGTTACCTTCAGGTGATCAAGGACAGCTGCCTGACCGGCAAACCATGCGTTTTGACCGGTTTTGACGCTTCCGGCCAGCAGTGTTTGCGCCATGAGCAGGTTATCCTCTCCAACCTGGCAATTGTGAGCAATATGGACCAGGTTATCGAATTTGGTCCCCTTGCCGATGATGGTTGCCTTGATGGAACCCCTGTCAATGGCGCAGAGTGCCCCGATTTCGACGTCGTCTTCGATGATGACGATCCCGACCTGGGGGACCTTGAAGTGAGGGTCTCCGTCATTTTCCCGTTCAAATCCAAATCCGTCACTACCGATGACGCTTCCGGAGTTGAAAATGCATCGGTTACCAATCTGGCAGCCGTGATTAACGGAGACATTGGAATGAAAAAAGCAATCTTCACCAATGGAGACGTCGTCCCCGATGGTAACGCCTGGGTAGATTACAGTGTTTTTCCCGACCCGGCTGTTTTCGCCGATATAGGCATTGGGATAGATGGTGCAGTTCTCTCCAATCTCAGCGGTTGCTGAGATAAATGCCTGTTCGGAGATGGCGCCGTTTTCGGATTTTGGTGGAAACATCAGGTTGATAACCCGTGCGTAATCCATGCGGGGGTTATCGACTTGCAGCAGGTTTACACCTTCAGCTGTCACATCCCGACCCACCATGATAGCGGATGCATTGCAGAGGGGCAGATGCTCTTTGTATTTGGGATTGGCTAGAAATGCGATGTCCCCTTTGCCGGCTTCCATAATGCCGTTGATGCCGCTGATGACCTCATCGGGGTCGCCGATCAGGTTAGCGTTCAGGGAGTCTGCTATCTCTTTGAGCGTCAGAGTTTTCATAGGCTAACTGTTGGGGTCGAAATTTCAGATGGGAAACGGGTTTTTCTGAGTAAACGATGATTTTGGTGCCCGTTTGTTCAGATCGATTATAGAAACAGTAGGCTGACATTTCAAGGGTTAAATGTCAGCCGGGTGCTGTTGCTCAAACCGCGAACAGTGACTCGTTGATATCGGTCGGAACCGGTTTTCCAAGGAGAATGAAAGTGGTGGCCGCAATCATGGAAAGGTTCAGAGGAGATTCGGCCTGGAGCTCCTTCAGCTGATATTCGCCATTGAACAGGGGATCGAAAAGGACAAGTGGTACCGGATTGATGGAGTGCTTGGTACTGATCTCTTCAACACCAACTTTATTGGTGATGATCATCTCGTCGGCGTTTCCATGGTCTGCAGTTATGATGGCCAGTCCATTGACCGCCTCCAGGCATTCGCATATCTGCCTGACAGCCAGATCAACCGTCTGGGCAGCGATGATACTTGCCTGCATGTCACCTGTATGCCCTACCATGTCGGTATTGGCAAAATTGATCAGTCCAAAATCAAATTGCCCGGAGTTGATAAAACTGACAGCCTGGTCAGCGATTTCAAGTGCCTTCATCTTAGGCGCCAGCGCAAAGGAGTCGATCTTGTCTGATTCAATCAGATGGTAGATCTCCTTTTCCGAGTCCAGGGGGTTTCGATATCCGCCATTGAAGAAAAAGGTGACATGAGCGTACTTCTGCGTCTCCGCCAGTCTGAACTGGTTGAGACCCAGCTCAAGAATTCTTTTGCCGAAAGGGGCTGGAACCGATGCGCCTTTCATGATTCTGTTCTCAGGCATATTGGTGTCCTCGTCGTAAACCATCATGCCGGCAAAGTAAACATCAGGGCGACTGTCGATTTCAAAGCCTTTGAATCCGTCCTCGGTGAATGCCCGGGTCAACTCAACTGCTCGGTCTGCCCTGAAGTTCATGAAGATAACGGCATCACCATCAACAATGTTCGGGACTTCACCGTTTTCATCGGTGATGTTGAACGGAGGGCAGTCCTGGTCGATCAGTTTCGGGTTCTGTTTCCTGAAATAAGTGATGGCAGTGGCTGCAGAAGGGAAATTGCTCCCCGATGCTCCCTGGACATGGGTCTCCCATCCGCGTCTGACCTTGTCCCAGTTCTGGTCGCGATCCATGGTGATAACCTCTCTGCCGCCTCCTGAGGCGAATCCGTATCGCCAGTCTGGATGGTTAGCCCGAATATCCGCGAACAGGTTTTCCAGTTGATCAACATACTGGTCGGCGCTTTGTATTCCCACATCTCTGCCGTCTAGCAGTGCGTGAACGTAGCAGGTTTTCACCCCCTGTCGGGCGGCTTCTTCGATCACTGCGATAAAGTGGTCCAGATGGCTGTGAACATTGCCATCGGAAAGCAAACCAATCAGGTGAAGGGAACCACCGGAGTTGGCCCGTGACAAAGCCGCCTGCAGTACTGACATTTGATAAAAAGAGCCGTCACTAATGGCGTTGGTGATGATGGTGGGGCCTTGGGCAATGATTTTTCCGGCACCGATAGTAAGATGACCCACTTCAGAACCGCCAAGATCCTTTTCCCCGGGCAGGCCAACATGCCTGCCATGAGTTAACAGCGTCGTACTGGCATATGTTTTTCGCAATTGGTCGACAAAGGGGGTTGAGGCTTGAAATATGGCGTCAGTGTGATCCTGACGGCCAATGCCGTAACCGTCCAGAATAATGTTGATAACCGGGCGTCGGCCAGCAAATCTGCCAATCAGCGACTGATATTTATTCATACGACTGGGGTCACAGGTTTGGTATGACGAGTGATGGTTGTTTATTTCTGAAATTGCCTCTTCACTGTATCGCGAACGTCGGTTTCGGGCCAACCCTTATTTCCGGAAGGCGGGCAAATTGCATTACTGAGTGCTGACAAGAGCAGCTTGACAGGCGGTCTGCTGATGAAGCGGAACCGGGTTTATTAATTAAATCAACTGATGTATAATACGATCTAACAGCTATTACTTTCTGTCTGCAGTTGAGTAAGGAGTCGACGCTGACAAGTAGAAGGTTAATCTAAACTGGGGTATCAATGGGAGAGATACACAATCTGCAAATCGTGATTTCTCAATCACCACTTTTAAATCGGTTGAATGAAGCTCGTCAGAATGCAACTGCTGCGAACGGGGCCCAGGTCTTGAATCTGGTTGAAAAGGAGAAGACGGTTAAAAAACTGTCAACGGTTCAAGAGCTGGAAAAGCTTGAAAAAACTGAAAAGGAAGAAGCCAAAAAAAGGCGATTGAAAAAAGCAGCGTCAGATCGCTTAATTGATCTCTATCAGTGAGGGTATTGCGGTGCTGGAGCGGAGGAGTGAACCACCCTGCCGTGTTTCAGGAGTTTATTGAACCTGGCGAACCAGGTGGGAAAAGTAGTTAATAACTTTAGGCTTCCCATTAGTACATGGGCTTGCGCACCGTTAACAGTGACCGATCCCGTTTTAATGTTTACGGCTCAATGTACCTGAAATCACAAACAGGGCAGAATTGTGTGACTTTTTGTGTTTTCATTGTACATAAAATCCGGGCTACTTGTCCACCTAAAAGTTACGGCATTCCGTTCAGGATGGTGTCCAATTCGTAAATCATTGGCCTGATTGTTTCATCTATCTCTTTATCCTGTTTTAGGCGATTGGTTTCCCCTCGAATAACCTCGTCCGCAAGGAGAAGGGCAATTTTCATTGCGTAGTTGGACAGAATATGCCCCGGTTCTTGCTCAGACAGGGCGTCAATAATTTCTGCCAGCTTCTTCTGCAGTTTCAGAACGTGCTCGTCTCCATCCGTACAATAAAAAGTGTACTTCTTTTTATTGATGTCAATGGTATAGGAGTTTGCTTCTTCTGATTCGCTCATGCATTATTGATATGAAAATTGAAATAGGGTTCGGTTGGCCAGAGTTGCTGAACTGACTCAATCGCTAACACAGAATTTCTGTTTGGAAAAGGGAATAACCAAAAAAAGACAAGCCTTCGTAGCAACTTGGATTCTAAAATAATCGAATTGGGCGTTCAAGTCAACAATCGGTTACCTATTTTACCCGACTGATAAAACAGATAAAATATTAGATAGTGACTGGTCTTCCGGTATCGGCTGCAGAATCGCGGAATTAGAAGCAACTTTCGATGTTGGTTGCGAAGATCATCATCGTTTTTCCCCGCAGGCTCCGTGTCTTTGTGGTGAGTGTTTTTAATATCAACTTTTTTAGAGTGTATAGACCTATGGAATTTTTTCTGGATGTGGATGGTGTAATCCTGGATTTTGAAGCCGCTTTTGTTGATTTTGTCCGTGATGAGTATCTGCCGGATTTACCAGTGGGTTATATCCTCCAATCATGGGAACTGGGAACTGACTTCAGCACCCTTAACATCGATGAGGTCTGGCAGAATTTTGTTGATTCTGACCAGTTCACCCGCCTGAAATTGCTGATAGAACCTGACAGTTTCAATCAGCTTTCAAGGCAGCATCCTGTTTATCTGATTACCAACCTCGCGAAGCCCCAGTACAACAGCCGCCGGAAAAATCTGGATCGGTATCAGTTGAAATACAAAGAGTTGTTCCTGGCCGGGCACCACAATTTTAATGATGACAGCTATCCGACAAAGTCGGCTGTTATCTCAAAACTGCATCGTAATGGTGAACGAATGGTGTTTCTGGATGATCATCCCCGGAATTGCCAGGACGTCAAATCGGCTTTTGGCAATAGCGAGGTATTCCTGATGAGTCGCCCCCACAACAAGGGTTTGGAAGATCCAATCTGGACCCGGGTGGATAATTGGAACGATTTTCTGGATAAAGTATTGTAAGGGAGGGAGGTCTGAAGCTACTGAAATTGCATATTGTACAACTTGCTGTACTCGCCGTTGGCATCCAGAAGTTCCTGGTGGGTTCCAGACTCCACGATACGTCCTTGATTTAGAACGTGGATGATATCTGCGTGTTGAATCGTTGAGAGGCGATGAGCTATAACCAGTGTGGTCCTGTTTCTCATCAGGTTTTCAATGGCAGCCTGTACCTCCTTTTCGGATTCGGTATCCAGCGCACTGGTTGCTTCATCAAGAATCAGGATGGGTGCATTTTTAATCAGGGCCCTGGAAATGGCTATTCTCTGCCGCTGACCACCTGACAACCGCACGCCGTGTTCCCCGACAACCTGTTCGTATCCATCCGGAAGTTTGGTGATGAAGCCGTGCGCGTATCCCACCGTGGCAGCTTCAACAATTTGCTCCTCTGAACAATGGATACTGCCGTAGGATATATTGTTGGAGATCGTATCGTTAAACAGGATAATGTCCTGGGTGACAATGGCGATCTGGGCCCGAAGCGAGTGGAGTGTGACATCTTTCAGGTTCTGGCCGTCAATCCAGATATTCCCGTCTTTGGTGTCAAGATCGTAGAAACGGGGTATCAGGTTTGAGAGAGTGGTTTTTCCGCTGCCGCTGGAACCCACCAGCGCTGTGATAGTCCCGGCCCTCAATGTCAGATCGATATCATTCAACACCGGCTCGTCATCGTCATAGCTGAATGTGTTAATCTGTACCTTGATCTCTTTTTCAATGGGTGGGAGCTTGATCGCCTCGGGTGTTTCCACCGCCTCAGGTTCCATGTCAATGATCTCAAATATTCGAATGGCGGCTGCATATCCCTCCTGGAGTTTCAGGGAGATATTGTTCAATTTTTTGATGGGGTCCTGCAGCATGAAAAAAGAGAGAATGAAGGAGGAAAATTCACCGCCGGTAATATTATTGTGGATCATGAGGTAGCCACCGTACGTCAGCATGGCAGCCCCGCAGATGGCTCCGATCATTTCCAGAATCGGGTTGGAGTAGGCTGCGATTTTGACGGAGTTGAGGAAGGACCTGAACAGGCTCTGATTCTCACTCTTAAAGCGATCAATTTCGTAAGACTCCATATTAAAGGCCTTGACGACACGAACGCCGGTAATGGTCTCGTTCAATAACCCTGACAGATCCCCGAATTTATGCAATCTCGTGGTGGTGACTTTCTGATTCTGCTGCCCGAATTTGGAGATGAGCCAGGCTGCTGGCGGCAGGATGAGAATGGCCAACATTGACAGTTCCCAGCTGCGATAGATCAGAATGCCCAGCAGGATAATAATCTGTGGAATGTCCCTCAGCGGGGCGATGATACCGGTAATTATTGCTTGGTTGAGAGTGGTGACGTCGATGGTGAATCGTGAGGTCAGATCTCCTGTGGACTGTTTGTTGAAAAAGGAGATTGGTAGAAAAACCACTTTTTGAAACAGCTTATCCCTGAGTTCCCTGACGATCTTTTGGCCCAGCGATCCCATCAGGTAACTCTGGCCGAAGAAAGAAAGGCCTCTCAACGCGTAAATAAGGATGACGGCCAGCCCGACAAGGATAAATCGGCTCAATGGCCAGATGTTGCCTGAGCTGAGGGAGTCGATCACCGGCTCGATATACCAGGCTGGAGCAACATTCAATATGGCAAAGGTGAACATTGCGATAATGCCGGCAATCAGCTGAAATCTGTATTTCAGCACCAGTTTAAATATCCGAGAAAAAATAGCCATGGGTCAGTAGTCGCTTTTTTAAGTCAATTCCCTGGATCGAACCGGTGTCCAGTCTGGTGTCTTTGTTTTGGTTCTGTTTGCTTTACTTATCATTCCATTTATAAAGCAGCAAATGGTATGACTTGAATTTTGCGAAACTTTTCCCATTATGTTGCCGCTGAAGGTACTTGAAATTCGCCTTTTCAAGCTTTTTCCGATACTTCCACCGAATCAACCTGGCAATTCTGGGGTAGTTGTTGTCTAAAACATAGAAAATCAGGTCGTAAATGGGATGGATGGCATTGTGTAGAAAGTCGTCGACGATATCGATGCTGGGAGCAGTCTCTTTGGTGATGTCCAGGTCGACCAGGTTTTCAAGAGGATATCCAGCAACGGCGTCATAAAAATCCTTCAGTTCATGGCCGCCACCGATCGGGCTGGTGCCTTCCACATCCCTGCGGAAAAAATCACAAATCAGGATATGACCCCCTTTCTTCAGAAATCGCATGCTCTGTGAGAGAGACTCTGACACGGGAATATACTGAAAGCTCTCGCTGAAAAGAACCATGTCATATTTCTTATCCGTTTCCAGGGCTTCGTATCCACACTCAAATATTTCGCAGCGGTCGCCGATCAGCTTTCGGACATGACGGGTCAGGTTAGGGCTCGGTGAGACACAGTCAACCGTGTAACCCAGGTCCAATAGCTTTTCCGCAAATTTGCCGGCGCCACAACCCACATCCAGAATGGTCTTTGTGGTGTCAGGAATATGGGAGGCGATCAGTTCGGCATAGTTTTCCTGTGCCTGGTATACGTTCGTGGTCTCAACCTTGAGATCATCGGTCCAGTATCCATAGTGAAGATACTCCGTGTTAAAGAACTGCTTCGCCAGGATCAGGCCGACATCCAATCCGATTTCCTTAGAATCAACTTTTTTCTTCTTTTTCATTATGGTTACCTTAGCCGTCTTATTGCCTGAAAGATCTTTGTTTCAGTATGTTATCACCAGCAAGCCTGCTTAATGCAGCGACCTGCTTTTAACGCAATGTCCCATTCAATTGTCATACCGAAAGGGGAAAGCCCCTTCCAACTTACTGTTTTCCTGTCCTGTTACTATTGGAGGTTCTCCATTACACCGTTGCTGATCTGCATAGAGCCCTGGCGTATGATCTGGAAACTACCGCTGCCAGACAGATCAACAATCGTGGATGGCAGCCCTCCGGGTGTGTCGCCGCCATCTATGTAGAGATCAACCTGGTCACCGAATATCGATTGTGCCCTTTCAATTTGAGAGGTGCTCTCTCCATTTGAAATATTGGCGCTGGTTCCAACAAGGGGGGTATTAACCAAATTGACCAGTTCCCGGGCAATGGCAGATGACGTCATCCTGAATCCAAGGGTTTCACCAGCTTGGTTCAGCATATCAGCGAGGTTACCCTGATGCTTGAGTATGGCCGTCAACGCCCCGGGCCAGTGTCGCGCCAGCATTTCCCTGACAGGCAGTGAGAGAATGTCGGTATACTGTTCCAGCATCCACCAGCTGTCAACAAGAACCAGTAATGGGGCATCCTTCTCTCGCTGCTTCAGGGAATAAATCTTTTCAACAGCACGGGATGAGGTAGCCAGGCAGCCAATGGCATAAAATGTTTCGGTTGGGAAAACCATCGTGCCGTCGCTGGACAGGACATCCATAATCGTGGCCATGTCCTGTTTCTGAAATGGATAGCCAATTGTAATCATACGTCTGAATAAAATGTTGAGGGATCGTACAAAAATAACTTGGCATAAGCTGTTCGCAAAAGTCCCGCAGGGACTGGACATTTTGCTACCAGAATGCCAAGTAATTTTTGAGCCGACCCTTAGATCGGGATGGTTACGGATTGCATCAGTCTTTCTTCCCTGATATGAATCGGGGGCGGCAAACACCCAAATCCATGTTGTTGCAGATTTCTGGGTGGTTTTCCTGCTTTGAATAATCTTACAATATAACATGATAACGCGTCTACGTCTATCAAGTCTAACATTCTGATATTTAGATGTTTTTAGTTTTAATCGGCCTCCTGATTCAGGCATGTCAGTTGGCAGTGAAGGGATAGAGGTTATTTATCGGAGTGTGACTGGATTTTCAAATTTTCGGTTGGTTTTTATCTCCAGCATGGCTAAGGTTGGGTTATTAGGGTCGGCTCGAAAATTACTTGGTATTCTGTCTGCAAGATGTCCAGTTTTTATAGGACTTTTGCGGACAGATTATGCCAAGTTATTTTTGTACGATCCCTTAACCCTTACACAATCTGAAATCAAAATTCGGCTGACCATGAAGCGATTTTCATTATTACTGTTTTGCTGCTTTCTGATTGTCATGATTCAGACTGCCGCATGTTATACCCGAGAGGATCTGCAAAAACTCAAGGAAACAAAAATCTGTCAGGGGTGCGACCTGGAGGGGGCGGATCTCAAAGACCTGGATCTCAGCGGTGCTGATCTTCGAAAGTCCAATCTGGATCAGGCAAATTTAGGCGGGGCAAACCTGAAAGGGGCTAATCTACACGGTGTCAGCTTTTCAGAAGCATTTTTTGAAGATGCTATCTGGGTCAATGGAGAAACATGCAATCAGGGATCATATGGGCGATGCCTGACTGACACCCAGAGTATTGTCAAGGCGACCAAGACTTGCCTGAAGTGTCAATTACCCTTTGCCATTATGAAGAATGCTTTTATGGTGGGAGCGCTCTTAAAACAATCGAATTTTGAGGGAACCGATCTGTCGAAGTCGACCCTGATCAACTCGGACCTGACCGATGTTAATTTCACAGGTGCGAATCTTGAAAAAGTCAATTTAACCGGTTCCGACATTGCGGGCGCTGTTTTCATTGACGCCAATTTGTCGGAAACCATCTGGCCTACGGGAGAGACCTGCCAGAAGGGGTCCATTGGCATGTGCAAGACGGATGCATACAAAACCCTCTTAAAGGACCGCAACTGCAACGAGTGTATTCTCAATCAGATGAATATGCCCAATCAGGATTTTCAGAAGGCGATCATTACGAAGTCCAACTTAAAGGATGGCATTTTCACAGCCTCAAACTTCTCGGATGCTCAGCTTGGGGAATCTGATTTTTCCGGTAGCAACCTCTCCCGGGTGATGTTTACAGGTGCAGACCTGAATAACGCCAACCTGAGTCGCACGAAAATGCAGGGTGCGGACCTGACGAATGCCGACCTTAGAAACGCAAATTTAAGCTTTTCAGACTTGTCGGGGGCTAAGATTAACCGCACGGCCTTTGGAAATACGGCCCTTATTAATGCCAACCTGTCTGACATTGTCATGACAGATATTGATTTGAGAAATGTCAGCCTGACCAACGCCAACCTGAACGGTGTGCAGTTTAAGGGGGTAAAGTTTTCCAATGCTGACTTTTCGGGTGCGATCTGGATCAACGGGCAGAAGTGCCAGCAGCGGTCGGTTGGTTTTTGTATTACGCCCAATGTCAGGAAGGCGATTGAAGAAAAGCAGTGTAACAATTGCAGTCTGCCTTACGGATATTTCAAGGGAAGTGATCTGAAGCGTGTTCAGCTGTCAGGGGCCGATCTTTATCGATCGGATTTTGCGGAGGCAGACCTGACCGAAGCCCGGATCACTGATGCAAAAATTTCGGAATCCACATTCCGGCAGGCGATGCTGTCTGGAGCCTCGATGACCAATTCGGATTTGAGGAAGTGTAATTTTGAGAAAGCGGAGCTGACAGACACAGATATGACAGGATCCGATTTAACAGGCTCCACCTGGTCGGATGGCCAGGTTTGTCAGGAGGGGTCGAAGGGTATCTGTCAGACGGAAACTGTAGCAGCTCTTTTCAGGGGTAAATCCTGTCTGAACTGTAGCCTGATGCATATAAATCTGAAGGGCAGATCACTTGTCTGGTTCAAGCTGAACAATTCAAATCTCAGGGGAGCCAACCTGACCGGAGCGAATCTTACCGGGACGTTTTTAAGGAACACAAACCTCAGCCGTGCCAATTTCACGAATGCAAAGCTGATTAGCGCCGAACTGAAGGGGGCCAGAATCGAAGGTGCCAATTTAACCAATACTGATCTCAGCGGTGCTGTCTGGACTGACGGCAGGATCTGTAAAGAGGGCTCCATCGGCAAATGTAAATGAGGGATTTGAAGGCAGACTTTAGCTCTATTATTATTAACAGTTTGAACCGAATACTAAAATATGTCTGGGAATAAACCGGTGCTGCTGATTCTGGCGGCAGGTGTAGGAAGTCGTTATGGAGGTTTGAAGCAGTTGGACGAACTGGGCCCTGATGGTGAGACCATCATGGACTACTCAATCTTCGATGCGATTCGAAGTGGGTTTGGGAAGGTGGTGTTTGTGATTAAGGAGGCACACCGGGAGCTGTTTGAAACCCGGATTGTCCCCAAATTCAGGTCCGAGATCGAGATCGGGTATGCTTATCAGCGGATTGATGATTTACCGGGAAATGTCCATCCCCCGGATAGCCGCATCAAACCGTGGGGGACCGGGCACGCTATTTTCAGTGCACGTAATGAGATATCTCAGCCGTTTGCGGTGATCAACGCAGATGATTTCTATGGCTACAGCGCCTTTCAAAGCATGGCGGGAGCAATTGAGGGGCTTGATCCCCGGTCCAGTGAATTCTGGCTGATCGGCTACCGGGTGGGCAACACACTCTCGGAACACGGCACGGTCTCTCGGGGTCTTTGTGGTTCCCGTGACGGGTACCTGACAACCATCAAGGAACTGACAAAGGTTTCAAAGTCTGAAGACCGTATCAGTTACCAAGAGAACAATGACAAGTTGACGCTGGATGCGGACGCGATTGTTTCGATGAACTTCTGGGGCTTTACACCCAGGATATTCGATTTCGTTGAAAAGGGGCTCAAGGTGTTTCTCGATAAGCAGCTTCACAGTCCTGACGCAGAGTATTTTATTACTCAGCCGGTGGATGACGCCATTAAAAGCAGTCAGGCAAGTGTTCAATTATTGACGACAGGTGAAAAATGGTTGGGAATAACCTACGCCGGAGACAAAGCCGCTGTGGTCAGTGGTTTGCGGAAACGAATCGATAAGGGTCAGTACCCCCCCAAGCTCGCCGGGAGCTGAAACAAAAAGCATATTCCGCTTTCCGATTGACGTGTGGATATGGATGACATATTTTTAGATATTGATACGAAAAGTGTCAGAATTAACGGAGGTGTCTTTCCGGTTTCGACTGGCATTGTATGGGTCACGATATTTCTTTTTTAGTAAGACAGTTATACAGGTTATGAACAATGAAACTTTCTGAATATCTCGATGAGTCCAGCATTGTGCTCGACATGACTGGAGGCAGTAAGTCTGAAATTCTGTCAAAGTTGGTGGAGATACTGACAAATACTGCTTCTATCAGTAACAGCGCTGAAATTCTGAAAAAGCTGGAAGACAGGGAAAAGTTAAAAACGACCGGAATTGGATCCGGCATTGCGATACCACATTGTAAAAGTGCAGAAGTAGACAAGGTGCATGTTGTTATTGGGATATCCCGAACCGGAATCGAATTTGAGTCCCTGGATCAGCAACCCGCCAATTTTTTCTTTCTGCTGGTTGCCCCTGAAAACGCCGGATCTGAACATTTGAAAGCGAGTGCAAAAATAGTACGGCTGGTCAGAGATGATCAGGTTCGTGAGGATCTTTTGAAGATGGCGTCCCCGAAGGATGTGTATGAATACATTAAATCAAAGGAATAAGCACCTGCTTGGTTCTGCTTTCCTTATTTGACATCAATCCAACCCACGGAATTGATAAGCGTATGACTGAAATAGTGGTTATTACACATGGAAGCCTGGCCCGCGAGATGGTCAAGGTCGTGTCGCAGATAACCGAACAACCCGTTAGCGCAATTCCTGTCTGTTTCGAATTTCACCAGGATCAGGCAACCAATACACAGATTATCTCTGAAGTATTCGACCAGCTGGATTCCGAAAAAGAGGTGATTGTCCTCACCGATATGTTCGGCGGTACCCCAAGCAATATTTCCTTTCCGTTTGTTAAACAAAACAAGGTCGAAGTCATCACCGGCCTGAACCTGCCCATGTTGATGTATCTGGTCACCCAACCAGAGGGAAAGAGTCTGGCGGAACTGTGTGAAGGTGCGCAAAAAGCCGGCAGGGAGGCCATCATCATAGCTGGACAGTTCATGTCCTGATTTGGATCGAATTTCAGAGAGTCGGCTAATCCCATGGAAAAAACCTGTTACGCATTGAGATTGTCAGCCAGGGTAATTGACCTGATGTTGGTAGGTCTGATTGTTCTGATCTTTGAGAAGTTGCTGGATGGATTTTCAGCGAACATCATCCTGGCATTTCTGCTGTATAATGTGGTGGTTGCGCTGGTTGATGGTAAAAGCCTCGGCAAGTATCTTTTTTCCCTGAACATCGAGACGGACCGGACCGGCTTTAGCGGGTGCCTGGCCCGCAGCATCCGGGAACCATTGCTGTTGCTGCTGATCCCGTTGGCTTTCCTTAATTTTTTAAGCATGTCACCCCTGCCGCTCCACGACCGGATATCTGGAACAAAAGTGATTCGTGATGAAATCTAAAAACGCCATTATCCGTTGTCCCATTCATGGTTCCATCTCCGTTGCGCCGGGAGAATTGGCATTAATTAACAGCCCCTATTTTCAGCGTCTGCGCTATATATCCCAGCTGGGATTCACCTCTTTTGTGTTCCCGGGTGCAGTGCACACGAGGTTTTCTCATTCGTTGGGGGTGATGCACCTCGCCGGGCGGGTCTTCGATCAGCTGATCCTGAATCGGCACCATACACTGGAGGATCGTTACAGCCGGGAGCAGTTGCGCTATTTCCGGCGAATTCTGCGATTTTCAGCTTTACTGCATGATATCGGTCATCCTCCTTTCTCACATGCTGCCGAATCACTGCTGCCCGACCTGTCCGCACTGGACTTTCCCTCATCCTTTGGAAAAAAGGGGGGTGTGCAGGCCACTCACGAAGACTTCTCACACCTGATGATCTATCATCTGGCTCGATCGGACGCATTATTGTCCAAGGAAGAAGCCGAGGATATTATTGGCATCCTCTCAAAGAATCGTCAGCCATCAGAGCGGATGAAAGATTCGGCCGGCAACCCGATGATCTATCCGCTGCTGTGCCAGTTGATCAATGGCGAAATCGATGTAGACCGTATGGACTACCTGTTGCGGGACTCATACTATGCTGGTGTTCCGTATGGGAAGTTTGATCTTGAGCGTTTAATCAGCTCGTTCTCCTGCTGTGAAGAGGAGAGCCTGAACGGGTATCTGCTGGCTATCGACGGGGAGGGTGTGCCGTCCTATGAAATCTTTCTGCTGGCCCGAATCCACATGTTCTACCAGATTTATTTTCACAAATCTCTGGGGGCCTACCGCTATTACCTGAAAATGGCCTTTCAGGAGAAAGAGATCGATTTGCAGATCGACGGTTCGGTGGCGGGATTTTTGGATTTGACTGAAACGGCCCTGCTGGAGGAGTTCAGGCAAAAGAAGAGCGATAAGTGGTCCGGCAGGATTTTCAACCGTGTTTCTGCTAAGAACCTGATCCGCGTACAGGACGGCGAAACGAAGAAGCTGGAGCAGTTGGAGGCCGTCAAAACCCTTCTGGATGAAAAGGGGATAGAGACAATACTCTCCTACTCCTCAAATCAATACTCATCACAAATCCGTAATAAAAACATTGATGAAGAGACTATTCTGGTGATCGATGAGGCGTTTGGCAAGCGCACTGTTTTACCACTGGCTGAAAAATCGTCGCTGTTGGGGGAGACGGAAAAGCAGATTGAGATCACCCAGTTGTACGTCCACCGCGAAGACTATCAGGCCGCGATTTCAGAGATTCAGGGAAAGCTGGGTTAGGACTACTCCTACAGCAGGTGTCCTTCTGCTTTCAATTTTTTCAGCAGTTGACGGGATGTGGCTTTATCCTCGGCATCGTCGTTCCTGAGTGTCGGGGATTTAATGGCCAGGACACGTTGTAATGTGGCGGCGGCTTCCTGGTACCGCTTATCACGGATCAGATACTGCGCTTTTTGAATGTAGATGGCCGAATAATTGGGATCAATCGCCTCTGCTTGTTGAATGAAGCGGTAAGTCTTCTCCTTGTTCCCTCCAAAAAGTGTTGGGATGTGATAGTACCATCCGGCCAGTCCTAGCAGGGCGTTGACATTTTTCGGATCCAGTTTGACCGCCTTTTCAAACCATTCCCTGATCTGGGTTCTCATGTAGATGGTGTTCATCACCCCTTTAACCAGAGCGTTGTCAGCGTGAATCAGGGCATGCCATAAAAATGCATTTGAGTTGGTACTGTCCGTCTCGATGGCGACTTTTCCGAACCGGATTCCCTCTTTAAGGTACTGCAAACGTTCTGTTTGACTGCCTGATCGTTTGGTTGCGAGTACCCAGTAGCAGCGTGTGATCTTCCAGTGAATGCCGGGGCGGCCAGGCTCGACCTCAATAGCTCTCTTGTAATATTCAATGGCTGATTCCAGATTGCTGGGAAATTCCCGGGAAAGGTACATTTCATCTGCGATGTTTTCGTAGTAACGGGAGTGAAATCGGGAGGAGAGGTCTGCCTCAGCGCCTGTAACGGATACCGAGAACAGAAGGCAGCAGCTCAGCAGCAGCAAATGCATCTGGGGATACCGGATGATACCGGGAATCAACTTCTGCTGAGGGGAGCTGCTATTCATGGTTTTTAAAAGGTCAGGTGTTCATCAGGGTGCAGACGATTCGTCGGCGGTCCCTTGGGCCGTCAAATTCACAAAAAAAGATGTTCTGCCAACGGGAAAGTCCCAACTCCCCATCAATGATGGGGATGGTTTCCCCCGGGCCAACCAGTCCGGCTTTGAGATGTGCATCCCCATTACCATCCTGCTGGTCGTGAAGCCACACGCCTTGGGGGATCATTTTCCGCAACAGGTTGATCACATCGGTTTGTACACTTTCGTCCCAGTTTTCCTGGATCATGATACCGGCGGTTGCTCCCTGGGCGTAAACATTAACCAGCCCGTCTGCGATGCCGCTCAGTTTGACAATTGACTGAATGTGTTCAGTGATATCAATTAGCTCTTCCCGTCGCAGGGTTGTTATTTCAAATCGTTCTGCCATGGATGTTTTTCAAAAGGGTCAATTCGGAATAAATGTAAAATCGGATGGTTGGTGTGGCCGCTTTGATTTTCTTGGAATAGCTTGATAATGTCAATTTTTAATACGCTGTTTCAGATTCACTCATAGTCAGCCTCGACTCCGGAATCGTGATGAATTGCTACGAAACTTTTTTCTTTTTCAATCCAATATCGCGAAAAATATGACTGATACACTGACGATTACGCAACCTGATGACTGGCATTTGCATTTGAGGGATGGGGCGTATATGGCCGCCGTGGTCAATGACTCTGCTCGTTGCTTTGGGCGTGCCCTGGTCATGCCGAACCTGGCCGATCCGATTCGGACGGTGGCCGACGCCGCGAGATACCGGGAGCGAATTTTAAAGGCGCTTCCCCCGAAGTCCACCTTTGAGCCGTTGATGACGTTGTATCTAACGGCTGAAACGCCATCCTCCGAAGTTGAGGTTGCATTGCAATCCGGATTTGTGCACGCGGTAAAGCTGTTTCCGGCAGGGGCAACGACCCTGTCCGATGCCGGGGTTCAGTCATGGCAGGAAGCGATACCGGTGCTTGAGTCCATGCAGAAAAACGGCATGGTACTTTCCATTCATGGAGAGGTCACCGATCCGGAGGTTGATATTTTCGACAGGGAAAAAGTCTTCATCGACCGAGTCCTGACAGGGTTGGTCGATGCATTCCCCGGGTTGCGGATTGTTCTGGAACACCTTTCAACAAAAGAAGCGGTAGCGTTTGTAGAAGCTGCTGGAGAAAATGTCGCGGGCACCATTACGGCCCATCACCTGTTGTTGAACAGAAATGACCTGCTGGTGGGTGGCATCAAACCCCATTTCTACTGTCTGCCCATCGTAAAGACAGAACAGGATCGACAGGCACTGCTGAAAGCTGCGACCAGCGGGAATTCAAAATTTTTCCTGGGAACGGACAGTGCACCGCATCCACGGTCCGAAAAAGAGGCCACTATCGGCAAGGCAGGAATATATAGTGCCGGATTTGCGATCTCTCTGTATGCCGATCTCTTTGATTCGGCGGGTCAATTGGATAGGTTGGAAGGGTTTGCCAGCTTTTATGGGGCGGATTTTTACCGACTGCCGCGGAATACCACGAAGGTCACCCTGGAAAAAACTAATAGTGAGGTGATACCCGCAGTCCTGAACTATCATGACCAGGAGCTGATCTCACTGAAAGGTGGTGAGACGGTGAAATGGAAAGGTTAGAATGATTGGAGCCATTGCAGGTGACATTATCGGTTCTGTTTACGAGCGGAATCCCATCAAGACGAAGGCGTTTTCTCTCTATTCACCCGGCTGTTGCTTTACGGATGATTCGGTGCTGACCATTGCCGTCGCTTCTGCCATTCTGGATGGGTCAGGCTACTTACCGGCGATTCAGAAATGGGGACGACGCTACCCACACGCCGGTTATGGTAGGTCGTTTATTCAATGGCTGTTCGCTGAACATGCAGAACCCTATAACAGCTGGGGGAACGGTTCAGCCATGCGAGTGAGTGCTGTCGGGTACGGGTTTGATAATCTGGAGCGGGTGGTATCAGAAGCAGAGAAAAGCGCTGCCATCTCCCACAACCATCCGGAGGGACTAAAGGGCGCACAGGCCACCGCAACAGCGGTTTTTCTGGCCAGGTCCACCGGGAATCGGGAGGTGATAAAAAAACAGATCGAGGAGCGTTTTGGTTATGACCTGGCCCGCACCCTTTCGGACATTCGGCCCGGGTACCGTTTTGAAATCTCCTGCCAGGCAAGTGTACCGGAGGCTATTATCGCGTTTCTGGAGTCTGATTCCTATGAGGACGCGATCCGCAATGCCATATCCCTCGGTGGCGACAGTGATACGCTTGCCTGTATAGCAGGGGGTATTGCTGAAGCGTTTTATGGAGGTGTTCCAGAGTCCATTATTGAGAAGACCCATTCATACCTGACCGACGATCTCTGGAAGGTCGTCTGTGACTTCTACCGCAAATTCAGTCTGCCTAACTCAGATTTAATTTTCTCCCTCTAGTGTCATGTCACCCGTGAAATGGCGTAATCAAGCATAGCATTCGCCTGGCTGAGGCATGGCTCGTGTTCTTTGCTGCAAGTTTCCCAAATTCAGTGCTGTCGCGTAACTTCTCTCGAACCAAGCCTCAGCCAGGTTTCCGACTGTCGAGTGTTGACACGACGCTAGCCGATAGCCCGCTCTTTTAAAGGGTGTTGAAAAAAACCGCAAACGTAGGTTATCACTTGTTTTAAACGGAAAAACCTCTGTAATGGTATTACAATATCCTTATATATCATATAATTAACACCAAAATAGAGGTTCCCAATGCATCATAAGAATATCAAAGTGACTGTAAGAAGATAACTTAAGAAAGATCATCCCGATTGGCGAAATTTAATCAAAAAATGAACTACCCCGCCGCAAGCGGTGGGGTATTAAACCCAGAGCTTCGCAATAAGTTGTCTTAATATTTTCCAGAGTTTGATTCTTATCGCTGTAAAACAATGTTTCCGAGTAAAACTTTTCTAGGAAGGGGGTGCAGCGATTAGTTCTTTGGAAACAGCTGAAATGATATTTTTAAGATTATTACAATGGACTGTTATAGCGTGAACTTTTTCCATTTTCTGGCGAGCTTGCCTTCCCTTTGCAAGTCGAAGGGGTTCATTATCAACCAAATCTGAGATCGCCTGTGCCAGTTTTTCTGGAGAAAAAGCTGGAACAACCGTCCCTTCCTGATCTGAAATCAATTCTGGAAGCCCTCCAACATCTGTTGAGACAACAGGAACGCCACAGGCCATATATTCCATAGCAATACGACTTAATTCCTCTGACCCGGTGGAAGCAATAACGCCGATATCCAGTTTGGAAATCTCAACTCCGATATCTGGTACATATCCGATCATCTGTGTGGCATGGGTTAAATCAAATTGTTTTAACAGCGTTTGTATTTCCTGCTGATGGTTTTTAAAGTTGGCTCCGGCTATCACCAGCTCAATCTTATTCACGGGATACATGGTCAGTAGCTTTTGACAGGCTGCAAAAAATATTGGATATCCTTTGATAGCATCAAAGCGGGCAAACATCCCTATTTTTAGTATTTTATTATATTTCCCCGGTAAAGGACGTAACAAATCTGTATTCACTTGAGGTTCGAGAATTTTAATACTTTTTTTCCTCCCAACGGACTGCTCCAATCCGTTTTTGACCAGTTGATTGGGAACTAAAATTCGATGAATATGCTTCCAAAAGAATTTTCTAAAGAGGATCCCTTCTTTGGGCATATCCCGACTTGAGCATATCACTGGAATATTTTTTTCAGAAATTTTGAGAGAGAGACCCAGTCGGCTTTTACCATTATATCCATGGAGATGAATGGCATTATAGGAGTGTTTGACCAGAAGCCGGATTAAAATGGGAACTAATATTGGATTGTAGTAGTGCTTAAACGTTTTTAAAATATTAGCGGACCCCTGCATTTTTCGATGAATCTTTGAGTTTTTCATGCAGCAAACATCGACGATATCTCCTGATTCTGCTTGGTGCTGCATGATAAGGTGGGCATTTGCAACCTGGGCATGCCATCCTTTCGAAATAATAATATGTAATATTCTCATTGATGACCTCTTGGTAAAAATTCCTTTTGTGTCGGGAAAAACAGGCGTAAATTTCCTCAATCGTTTTTTATTAACTCACATTTCGGGGTTAATAACCCATGCGAAATAATAGTTTAACATGCTGATATAAATTTATTAAAGGTTCGGTTCATGGCAAGGTGATTTAAAATTCACGCTAATAGACCAAAATCACCAACAATCCTCGAGTCCAAAATGAAAAAATCGAATAAAAATCTTAGCTGGACACCTTTTACCGATAACCTAAAACAAGAATATGCCATTGTCGACAATGAATTGCTCAAAAGCATTGACGAACTTGATCTTTTTTCAAAGGCTCATCTATGCGGACTTAAGAAGTCCAAGGGTTTTTCGCTGAGACAAGTTATGTTTTCAATCATGATATGGCCTCTACTGACGGTCACGTCTCTTAATTTTTTCTGCGGCAACAGGCTCTCCGCCTATTTCAACGGAGGGAAAGACGTATCATACGATTTCCTCAAACGGCAGGACATAAACTGGAGAGGGTTCCGCTTTTATTCAGCCAAGCAGTTTTACAAAAAGCATGAGCTGGCAAAAGAGACCATCAGAGTTGCCACCTTCGATGATACGATACAACATAGACGTGGGAAAAACGTATCTGCCCGGCGATTTTCTGCGAGCCGAGTTGCTCAAAGCCATCAAATAACCATAGATCAGTTACCGTAAATATTGTACGAATGAATACTTGGCACTGGATCGTAAAGAGAATCATGAATTCATTGGTCAACCGCTCCGTAGTTCTTTGACATTTGCCTAGAACGTAAACCTCTTGGTCTATATTCTTTCCTGCTTTTTCAGATCAGGGATTTTATCCGAACATGTCCTTCATGGAGTCGACTCCACCGAATTGTATAATGACACAGCCCGTCCGCTTTTTACCACGACCATCAGGAACAAAAAGATCCGTGTCTATCAAGACCTTGACTTAGACTGCGGTACCAGGCGAAACAAACGCAACAAAAACAGGTATTTTACCGGATACCGCATGCACATCCTGACCGTCATTGATGCCCAGACCGGTCACAGCTTTCCATTGGTATCGCTGGTATCCCCCGGCAATCATCATGACAGCCTTTTTCTGAAACCCTTGACCCAACTGGCGCAAGCCATGGGGATCGAGATAAAACTCATCACAGCGGATGAGGCGTACCATGATAAAGACGGTTCCTTTTTTGAGGAAACCGGAGTCACCCTGGTGACACCACCCTCTGCGGATACATAGCTGCCTGAAAATGTCGACCCGGAAACCTATTCGATTACCGCCGATGACAGGTGTGAAATCCCCATGCGTCATCTGGGCTACACAGTGAACGGCCCTTCAACCTGCTCAAACACCGCGAAGGATTGGAGCAGATTCGAGTCCGTTCCCAACAAGCCTTGATCCGTAAATGTTCCATTACAACCATGGCAACTCTCCTGCTTGAAATGGAGAGTAGATTAAACAATGGAACAAAAGACAACCCGCAACTTCAGATATTCGATGTTGCGTCTTGACTAAACTGCTGAATGTTTTGCGATCATTAAAGTGGACCCCAACGTCAAGACAATATCTGAAATAAATAAGGTGGTTTCAATCTCATCCGATATTCATCGAAGCTTTCATGGATGAAACGCCTTTTTATGCTTTGCTCCTCTTGAATCGGCG
>Ga0307989_1000631_pt1 | contig 21917 bp, 26 predicted proteins | sample EllFjometagen185_FD_203164 | JGI IMG/M metagenome (GOLD analysis project Ga0307989, IMG submission 203164) | Marine microbial communities from Ellis Fjord, Antarctic Ocean - #185 | ecosystem: Environmental > Aquatic > Marine > Unclassified | place: Southern Ocean | collected 2014-10-08
ATCCTCAGTGACTACTTAGACGACTTTTCTAGCAAAGAGCTACTGACATACAAAGACTTACTAGCAGGTTTCGAGAAAGCCACTAGACATACAATAGAATGGTTTGAGGAGCACTAATGACAATGCCCACTGAGAGATACAAATCGTTGATGCGCACACAGAAGTTTCTATCGGAGTTGCAAAACCCCAAGGGAGGCTGGAAGAAGATCAGCGAGATACGAAAAGAAGCCGCCATATGTATGAAGCATTACCCGTGGGAGATGCACTTAGAAGATATGGCAAACCAGTCACCGGACACACTGAGGAAGGAGCGATGAATAAATACAAGCTAACTGCTACGACTAGAACCCTTAAAGGAACCACTGTGTACCAAATACAGGCTTTAAAGAGCTTCAGAGGTGTCATAGCAGGTGACTTAGGTGGGTGGATTGAGAGTGAAGGTAACCTATCTCAGCTAGGAGATTGTTGGGTGTCTACTGGTGCTATGGTGTATGATGAAGCTACTGTGAGTGAAAATGCTAGGGTGTACGGAAATGCTAGGGTGTACGGAGATGCTAGGGTGTTTGGGAATGCTATAGTGAGTGAAAGTGCTAGAGTGTTTGAAAATGCTAGCGTGTCTGAAGATGCTAGCGTGTCTGAAAATGCTAGGGTATTTGGAAAGGCTAGAGTGTTTGGAAGTGCTATGGTGTTTGAAGGAGGTAGTGTGTTCGGAGATGCTAGAGTGCTTGGAAGGGCTAACGTGCTTGAAGGAGGTAGTGTGTTTGGAAATACTAGAGTGAGTGGGGATGCTATGGTGAGTGGAGATGCTAAGGTGTTTGGAAAGGCGAGGGTGGGTGGAAATGCTAAAGTGCTTGGAAACGCTAGTGTGCTTGGAAAGGCTGCGGTGTACGGAGATGTTGAGGTGAGTGGAAATACTTGGGTGAGTGAGGAGGCGGTATGAATGCAGATACAATAGTGGCGAAGATGCAGCTAGAGTTGCAGCACCTTAGAACAGAGAATTCTCTATTGAAGCTACGAGAGGTTGTGCAAGATGCGATTGGGGACTTGGACGAGGTGCTATACAGTGGCACATCGACTGAGTTGCTGGATGAAACACGAGACAGACTACAAGAAGCATTGGAGGAGAAGGTATGAGTTATCGAGAAGTACAACTACAAGCAGAGAACAGTACACTAACAGCACGTGAGGCTGACCTCATTAAGCTATGTGGTGAGCAGGAGGAGGAGATTGCTAAGCTGCGTAGGCTGCTAGTGGGCTTATACTCTGAGTCGTACATTGAGAGTGTGCTAGCTAGAGATGAAAACACAGACGTGAGGTAGAGATGGACACCGCAATCATAGACATTGAAACAAACATGGCACACGACATCATATGGTGCGTTGGCTACCGCACACCAGGTATGGAGAAGGCGGCAGTGGCCACCACAGCAGCTGAGCTGCCATCGCCGTTGAAGTACAAGTGGGTGGCACACAACGGTGTCAGTTTTGACTTTCCACTTTTGGGAAATTTGTGGAATTGGCACGTGCCATTGTCTCAGCAGATAGATACGCTGCTAATGTCGCGAATGTATGACACCAACATCACTGGCGGTCACAGCTTGAAGGCGTGGAGTGAGCGGCTAGGCATGAATGAAGGCAAGCTAGACTTCACAGACTTTGATGGCGGCTATACGCAAGAGATGTCAGAGTATTGTGCGCGAGATGTTGACGTTCTATTCCATCTGCACACCTACTTGGTCGGGGTGATGAGGGCTATGGCGTTCAGTGCCGAGAGTGTCAGGCTGGAGCACAGCGTACGTCACATCACAGACGTACAAGAGCAGAACGGCTTCAAGCTAGACGTCACATTAGCTAGCGCCTTGTATGCGGAAGCGACATCAAAGCGGTGTCGTATTGAAGAGAAGCTACAGGAGGTTTTTCTGCCAATCACGCACAAACGTGTATCTGAGAAGACAGGGAAGGCGTTGCAAGATAGAATAGAGGTGTTCAACCCCGGATCTCGTACGCAGATAGCGACAAGGTTGGAGACCTTGGGGGTGACGTGGACGCGACGGACAGAGAAGGGGAACATCATCGTAGACGAAACCACGCTGAAGACATTGAAGCAACCAGAAGCAGCTCTATGCCTCACCTACCTAACACTAGGGAAGAAGGCGTCTATGATAGAGGGTTGGCTTAAACATGTAGGGGAGGATGGACGAATACATGGACGTGTCAACACACTAGGGGCGGTGACGGCTAGGATGACGCACTCAGCGCCAAACGTAGCACAAGTGGATAGTGACGTGGATATGCGGAGATGCTGGACAGTGGAAGAGGGGCAGCGCCTGGTGGGTGTTGACGCAGCGGGGTTGGAGTTGCGGATGCTAGCACATTACATGAACGATGCGGAGTATACGGCGTTAATACTGGAAGGTGACATCCACACCTATAACCAAGAGGCTGCGGGACTGGCTACACGAGATCAAGCTAAGACGTTCATCTACGCTATGCTCTACGGTGCCGGTGATGCTAAGATAGGCAGCATCGTTGGTGGTACAGGGAAGCAGGGGAAGCGGATGCGCGAAGACTTCGAAGCCAACGTCCCAGCGTACACGAAGCTTAAGGCTAAGGTGGAGAGGATGGCGGCACAGGGGACGCTGCCTGGATTGGATGGCAGACGGGTGCGCGTTCGACACGCTCACGCGGCGTTGAATACATTGCTTCAGAGCGCTGGCGCTATTGTGATGAAGCGGGCGTTGGTGATGGGGCAGGAGCGGTTGAGGCGGCTAAACATCCCACATCTTATAGTGGCGCAGGTGCACGATGAGATTCAGAGCGAGGCGGCGGCGGTGTTCGCCCCTACGGTGGGGCAGCTATACGTTAAAGGGGTGCAGGAGGCGGGGTTGTATTATGGAATGCGCTGCCCACTGGACGGAGATTATAAGATTGGCATCACATGGGCGGAGACACACTGATGACTAAGCAATGTTCTACATGCAAAGAGGTTAAAGGGGTGGGGGAGTTTAGTAAGGATAAGCGTAATAAGGACAGGCTTCAAGCTAGGTGTAAGAGGTGTGACAGCGAGAGAAGTCGCAAATGGGCGGCGGATAATCCAGAGCGAAGTAGGGAGAGAAGTCGCAAATGGGCGGCGGATAATCCAGAGCGAAAGCGTGAGGGCAGTCGCAAATGGACTTTGAAAGCAAAGTATGATCTCACCCCTGAGGACTACGACAAGCTGCACGACGAACAGGGAGGAGTGTGTGCTATATGCAGTAAAGCCGAAACAGCTTTAGACAACACACGAAAACCTAGATCGTTAGCAGTGGATCACTGCCACGACACCTCGTATGTAAGAGGGCTGCTTTGTGGTCGGTGTAACACAGGTATTGGCCTGCTGAACGACGACCCTGTCTTATTAAACAAATCAGCCGGTTATATTATTCGACATGCACGCATCAATGGGGCGAGATATATAGAAGCAGAAATAAAGCTTGACGAATATGGAAAATGCTGTACAATATAAACTCAGCACCAACGCTGACAACTGTTTAGACCACGATCGGGAGATCAATATGACATCAGTAATCAAAGCAACAATCATGTGGGCACAGCTCGAAGACAAGAATGAGATGAGCGGCAAGTACCAAGTCGACCTCACCCAACTCTCAGACGGCGCTGTGGCATCATTAGAATCCGATGGCATCGAGGTGCGCTACAAGGATGACAGAGGGCACTTCATCACATGCAAATCAACCCGCCCCATCTATGCCATCGGCTCCGCTGGTGATAGCTTACGCGGCGTGAGTGTCGGCAATGGTTCACAAGCGGTGGCTAAGGTGGGATCGTTCGAATGGAAGTTTAAAGGCAAGACAGGTATTAGCCCATCACTAAGCAACCTCACTATCACGGAGCTTGAGGTGTATGATGTGGGGGAGGATGGCAGTGACAACTCCCCAATCGACTTAGACGAAGCCCTCTAACCCACCCGCCCCTACGGGGGCTTTTCTTTTATGGGAGAGATGACATGACACATGTAAACATAGACGGAGATGTTATCAACTACAGCGTGGGGTTTGCGTCACAGACATCTATGTATGAAGTGGGTGGGAAGCAGTTTGAGATCTCTAAAGACGCCACCGCCTACGCTGGACAGTATGGCATAGATGTCACCACCATCACCCCTGTCGTCATAGCGGAGCCGATCTCATTCGCGCTGTCGTCAGCTAAGCGGTTGATCGAACGCATCAAGAAGGCGTGCAACGCAACCAGCTACACGGTGTTGCTTACAGGTGACGTAAACTTCCGCGACGATGTGGCGACAATACAGAAGTATAAGGGGAATCGTAAGTCGAGCAAACCCGTCAACTTCTTAGACATCAAGAAATATCTAATCGATGTGCAAGGCGCTGAAGTGGTGGAAGGGGAGGAGGCTGATGACCAACTCAGCATACGCGCTGTCAAGAACGGTGACACCATCGCCACGATAGACAAGGATCTGAACAACACAGCGGGGGTGCATTACAATTGGATGCACGACAACTTGTATGAAGTGTCGGCGGTGGAGGCTGACAGAAACTTCCACAAACAACTGTTCACCGGAGATAGCACCGACAACATACCAGGGATGTTTCGTATCACAGGGAAGCGGGCGTCTAAGAAGTATAAAGATGCTATTGACGAGATGGTCAACCCAGTGGACATGTACAAATATGTCTTTGATGTGTACACAACAGCCTGTGAGGAGGGAGAGGTGGACATAGACGTTGAAGCTACGCTAATAGAGATAGGGAGGTTGTTATGGATGAGGAGGGAAGAGGGTGAGATGTGGCTACCAACTAAGGGGGAGGTGTAATGGCGAAGCATAGAGTACCACGGACACATGCAGGTAAGACGTGGACGAAGTCACGCTACTTTGGCTTTATTAGGGGGGCGCTGCGTCGAGCTGCTTCCAACTACCCAGTGAAATATCAAGTTAAGGAGGGAGCTAGACGTCAAAAACCTAAAGGCGTTGAGGGGAGGCATCGGTTTGAGTACAACTGTGCGCATTGCAACGATTGGTTTCCAGACAAAGAAGTGGAAGTGGATCACATCGTCGGCGCTGGTTCCTTGAAGGAGTATACAGACTTGCCAGGCTTTGTTGAGCGGCTCTACTGCGAACCCAAGGGGATGCAAGTGTTGTGTCGCCCTTGTCATGCAACTAAGACAGCACATGAGAGGAAGAAGCGATGAGAGTGGGCATTATTGGAGATACGCATGAGCCGTATTGTCTTGAAGGGTATAGAGAGTTTTGTATGAAAACCTTCAGAGATGCTAAGGTTAATAGGGTGGTGCACATAGGCGACTTAGTAGACCACCACGCCCTATCCTTCCACGACTCAGAGCCTATGCTCAAGGGTGTACATGGGGAGTTGCTAGACGCTAGAGAACGTCTCAAGCCGTGGTACAAAGCCTTCCCTAAGCTGACACTCTGCGGTGGCAACCACGATCTAATCCCAGCCAGACAGCTGAAGAAGATAGGTATGGATGCTGAGGTGTGGATGCGTCCACTGAGCGAGGTTTACAACTTCCCCAGAGGATGGAAGCTGGTGGATAAGATCGTAATAGACGGCGTCCTCTACCACCACGGAGATACAGCTTGTGGCGTTAACGGCTTTCGTAACGACAGCATTAAGCGTATGTGTCGTACAGTTACGGGGCACGCCCACGGCAACGCTGGGATTAGCGCCACCGCCTCTGACCATCGCCTGGTATGGGGTATGGGTGTTGGCTGTGGCGTTGATGTAGATAGTATGTCGATGGTGTACGGCAAACATTTCCTACAAAAACCCATCATCGCCTGTGGCCTAGTCCTCAATGGCGACCCACAGATCAAATACATGCAGCTGGGAGAGAAAGCATGAAGGAGATAGACAATGGATAACGACATGTTATTCACAATCATCCAAGATCGCATGGATCCGGAGGAGGTGGTAGACTTACTAGGCATGGGGACAGGGGAGCTGTGTCTTCGTCTTAGACGCCAAGTGCTGGAACATCGTGAACGCTTTGAAGATTATCTTAACATATATGGAGAGGATACATGAGTGAGTTTAGAAACAGCTTCGGCGAGACAATCTTCCGAAACAAATACGCCCTGACACCAGAGCAGACGTGGGAAGAAAAAGCCACAGATATAGTGCACGACGTCACAGAGAATCTAATGCCAAAGGAGGAGCAAGAAGAACTCAAGGGGTATATTACGACGTTCAAGTTCATGCCCGGTGGACGCTATATCTATTATGCAGGTAGGCAGGCTAGCTACTATAATAATTGCTACCTACTGAAAGGCGAAGAGGACACCCGCGAAGAATGGGGTAGTGTGCTTAAGAGGGCGTCAGATGCTCTGATGTCCGGAGGGGGTATTGGCGTGGACTATTCCGTCTTTAGACCCAATGGCGCTCCGCTAGGACGTACCGGGGGTAGTGCTTCAGGGCCTATCCCACTGATGCACTCAGTTAATGAAGTGGGTCGGAACGTCATGCAAGGTGGAAGCCGACGCTCTGCCATCTACGCCTCCCTCAACTGGAGACATGCAGACGCCCCCGCCTTCCTAGCAATGAAGGATTGGCATAGTATGAAGATCACCAAAGGCTTCACTGTCTGGGATGCTAAGGTGGCAGACTTCAACTATCACGCTCCCTTGGATATGACGAACGTGTCGTTAAACTACGACAGCGCCTTCTTAGATCACATAAGCAACGGGCATCTTCCGCCGTTGTTTGTCGAGAATTGCAAGCAAGCTATGATGACTGGAGAACCTGGCTTCTCCTTTAACTTCGGAGATAAGGAGAATGAGACGTTACGTAATGCGTGTTGTGAAGTTACTTCAGAGGACGACAGTGATGTCTGTAATCTCGGAAGCGTTAACATGGGTGCTGTGGAATCTCTTGATGAGTTTCGTGCTATTGTACGCCTTGCTAGTGGCTTTCTGGTGTGCGGTACAATCACTGCTGACCTCCCATACGATAAAGTTTATCAAGTGCGTAAGAAGAATCGCCGGTTGGGACTAGGTTTGATGGGGATACATGAATGGCTGCTGAAGCGTGGCTATGAGTATGGAATGAACGCAGAGTTGCGTCAATGGATGGAAGTTTATAGAGAGGAGAGTGAACGTGCTGCTAACAGTCTTTGTGATCGCCTTAGTATCAGTCGTCCTGTTGCATATCGAGCTATCGCACCAACAGGAACCATTGGAATACTCGCTGGAACTACCACTGGCATTGAACCTCTGTACGCTGTTGCTTATAAGCGGCGATATTTAGTTGGTGGGGATAAGTGGAAGTATGAATACGTCATCGACTCTACAGCCGAAGAGCTTATCACTCGATACAACCTCAAGCCTAAAGACATAGAAACATCTATGTCATTAGTTGACGACTTCGAGAAGAGGTTGAAGTTTCAGGCTGACGTACAGGATTACGTTGATATGGCTATATCATCCACCATCAACCTACCTGCATGGGGGAGTGAGTTTAATAATAAAGATAGAGTGTTGGAGTTTGCTGAGACGTTGGCTAAGTATGCGCCGAGGCTTAGAGGTTTCACTGTATACCCTGACGGCGCACGAGGTGGACAACCACTAACGATGTGTACGTACAAGGAAGCTAAGAGCAAGGCAGGTCAGGTGTTTGAAGAGAACTCTGACGCAGCATGTGGTGTAGGGGGAAGCGGTGTATGCGGGATATGACGAACGAAGAGTTGGACAACGTAGCATACTTAGAAGGCTCTGACTTTTCTAAGCAACGAACGCAAGAGGTGTATGATATGGGTACGAACAGTGATAGGAATGTAGCTTGGCAGAAATGCACCACCGGCAATCTAGACAGTGATGATAAGGGGAGTGGTGCGCGTAAGAGCGCTGGCAAGGCACAGCTAGATCTCATCCCAATACGCTATTGGCTAGGGGCGTGGGACTTCTATCTAGTGTCAGAGGAGCGGACGTTTATGCAGGAGTTGGCGTCGTGGCAGGAGAGGCATACTAGCGCTTATGAGTTGATGGGCTTATTCTCATATAAGGAGTTAGCTGGAGCTGCGAAGGTGTTAGCCTTTGGCGCTAAGAAGTATAAGGCGTGGAACTGGGCGAAGGGGATGCCATGGTCTGTGCCGACAGGGTGTATATTAAGACACATGCAAGCCATTGTAGACGATGAGTTGCTAGACGCTGAGAGTGGTGAGGAGCATTGGATGCACGTTGTCTGTAACGTGATGATGCTAGCCTGGTATGAGGTGCATTACTCGGAGGGGGACGACAGACCTCCCGTGTTTCGAACATGATACTATCAATAGAAACATTAGGGGGTACAGGTGGAATTGCGGTGTTGGATGTACATGCTATATTACCGGATACGAAAAAGCCCAAGGAACGCAGCATGGTTTATACAGGGCTGTTTCCAGAGGGCTTGTCGGTGGACGGGGTTGCTAGTGAGTTGTGTGCGCTGTGGTATGTCTACCTTGAAGAGATGGCTAGCTACGAAGTGGACGTCGATGAAGAGGGAGATGAAGGAGCTGAAGTGGAAGACGTTTGAAGGGCTGCCTAGCTTGCGGATGGGAGCTCAGTTTTATCTAATAGGCTACATCGCTTGCTGTATAGTTCTAATCACCCTTTCTTTAATGCTTTAACGATCTTCTCACCACTGCGTGAGACAACATACCCACCCAACCCCAGCTGTAACGCCACCCATGCCTGCTCACTGAGTGGGTTTGGGAGGAGCGCCAGCGCATCACCAACGATCAAGACTAAGAACGTCAGCATAGTGATGGGACGCCATACAGCCACGAGCCAATGCTCAGAACTGGCTTCAGAGTTTATGATGTCCGACCGTGACTGCAACGCCTTCAACTCATAACTGTATGCTGAATCCATTGCTGCCGCTTGCACTTCTAGGAGGCGAGCTTTGGCTTCCAGCTTCTCTTCCTTAGACGTATGCAACTCATCCACCAACTGAGCCGCTGGTGCGAAGATCCCGGCGATTAAATCTGTAATGCCTAACATATCATTTCCTCCCAAAGTATACGAGGGTGGCTATCATAGCGCTGAACACCACCCAGGCAGCACGCTCAAGGAAGTTGGTAGACGTTGTTGTGGTTTTGCCATCAACTTCCAACACAGCAATACGTGTGTCGTGTACGTCCAGCCTACTCTCTTGCCTGTCGATGCGCTTCACCGCGCCGTCGTGCCTCTCTTCCAACCTCACCAACGTCTCTAACTTGTCGATGACGGTGTCAAGTTTCCGCTCTAACGCGTCTAGCCTTTTATCGTCCATCTGCACGTCCAAAGACGCGACCGCGATTAGGCTCTGGAGGTTTTGGTTGTGACAACTCCTCTAATGTGTTGCTATCTATGATGGGGAGATCAAACCCCCGTGCTGAGTTGCGAATCTCTCCTTGCTCCTCTGGCGAAAACATATTCCATATCTCATCAAAGGCTTTGAGCATAATATCCTCACTGGCGTTAATAGTGGCCGCTCTCTTAGCTGCGTCTTTCACCGGAGCTTTTAACAAAGCAGCGATGGCTTTCTCTGCGCTAAGCAGCGCTGTAATCGCTTTAGGGTTGCCAGCTATTCTGCCTAGCATCACTGGCGTGAGGAAGACAGTAGCGGCTGTTCCAAGTGCCGCTAGTGAGCCTCCAGCAGCGGTGGCTCCGCCAACGAGCAGTAAGCTTGGGGTTAGTGTACCAATCTCCTTAGAGCGTAGAACTAAGGTGCCTATAGAGTCCGGAGCCTTCCCACTAGTTTCAGCCATAGCATTCAGAAGCCGCTTCAACTGAACGAACCCTTTCGCCCCTAACACTTCCTTCGCTGCCTTTGCAGGGACAAGCCTGTCAAACTTCCTAGCCAACTTACCCCGATCCACCACCCCTGCAAATATGTTTTCTATGTAGCCTCTACGAACAACATCCTTTATATGCTCTGCTGACTTAAAGCCCGTCTCAGCGAACATATCCACCCCAGCTTGTTCGGCTCTGATGAAAGAGGTGTCAATGCTTTTCATAAACGCTTTAATCTGAAAAGCGTTAGAGCCGTGGAGCACCTGAGCGATAACGCCATAGTCTGCATTGTTAGCTCTAGTTATAGTGGTTGCATTGATCTTTGGAAGAATCGAGTCAATACCTTCTTTAAACGCTGCATTAGCCGCCTTATACTGCGCCCCAGCGTTGGGAGCGGAAGTGTCCAGTAGGTGCTGAATCGTTTTACGCATGTTGTCAGCAAGGTCGGCTAGTTGGCTAGCGGCTGGCGTGTTCTGAAGCTGTCCAAAATCAGCAAGTTCACTAATATCGCTATTCATTATCTTCTGGAAATTTAACAGCTCACTAGCAGGGATGCTCTTAAGCCCAGCAAACCTGGCCTCCCACTCCGCCAACAACTTCAAGGAACCTCCCTTAAGCTCGCTACCGATGGTTAGCTGGTGTTTTCTCCTAAAACTCTCCATTGTCCCTCTAAGCAAACTAGGACTAACCATCTCCCTACCTAGCTTATTCTGCACAGCCGTCAGCGCTTTTATGCGCAAAGCACTATTAGCCGCCTTACCCGCCTTAATAACCCCTAGCATATCGTAGCCAATCTCTCCAGATGCAACATCACCAGCGCCATCCATCAACGTATCCAGCTTACTATCCAGTATTACACCAGCTCGACGTGTCTGCTCGACAGAACGCCCTCCGGAGAAGAAGCCAACCTCGCCAATACCCTCGGCTAAGCGTCTTACCCCTCTCGCCTTACCTGACTGATACGCTGTTAGTGAGCTTGTTATGTGCTGACCTGTTGAGGGATCGGTTGCACCCTCCTGTAAGAGCTTCTGTGTGGCTGTCAAGGAGGCGTCTGAGCCAGTCTGAAGCACGTCTCCAGACGGCTTAGCGGTTTTGCGAAAGACGTCAAACAGTTCATTCTTACCCAACTTCATAATACCCATCACAGGTTTAGCCAGCTTAGCAGCACCGAACGTCGCGACATCAAAGCCAGCAGAGATGGCAGCATCTTTCGTGGCTTCGCTAAAGTCAGCATCCTCACCAGCAAACCAATCAGACAAGATATCTCCACCGAAAGTGCCTAGAGCACCGCCGACGACAACACCGCCCAAAGCACCAACAGCAGTGCCCACCCCCGGTATAGGGATAGCTGCCGTCCCTAGAGCAGCACCTGGGCCTGCTAGTGCGGCAGCCCCAGCAAAACCGCCTGGGATGTCTAAGTTGTTACGTAGCGCTAACGCCGACTGCTCCAACCCATTCAATAAGGCGTCTGTGTTAGCAGTGCCTCCCACTCTAGTGGCAGCGTTAGCAGAGCGAGCATCAACAGGCACTTCCATACCAGACGGTAGCTGTACGCCACTAGGCGGCGTGTTAGCCTCCTTAGTCTGTTGAGCTGTAGATGGTATGGACAACCATGCCTTCCCCTCTTCGCTGGTTATCGAACCGTCGGACAATAGAATATCTATCAAGCCCGCGTTAGAGACAGAGTCGGGGACGTTAGGAACCGTTCTACCATCCGGAAGCGTTACATTACGTGTAGTCATTATTAACCTCTAATCATCTATTAGAAAAATCGACGGTGATGGTCTCCGATCTACCATCTCCAGACTTTTCTGCTAATCTTTTGTATTCATTGATGTAATCCGCCCTAGATGCGCTGGGATTGTTCAAGACAAACTCATTAGCCGTAATCGCCCTATTTAGAATCTTCAAAGACTTCTGAAACAACCCTATGTTAGCCGTGTTGGAAAACCCCATATTCTGTCCAGTGCTTGTTATGAATGCTAAATCGGTATCTGTTGGGTTGACACCTAGCTTCTTAACTTGACTGAGAATATACTTGCCCATTGTGTTAGACAACTCTGCTTGTGAAGCGGTGCCTGGTAAGTTAAAGAAATTCTTCAATCCTGTAAGCTGCTCATTTAATCCACCAGTGGATGTAGTGGCTAATAACTCCAACGCCCTATTTGACTCTATCCTTGTTTCTATCATCGGAATAATCTTGTTACTAATTGCCTCTCTCTGCACATCCCACCTACCTTGTGCCTCAACCGCTAGGTTTCCAACAGCATCAACGCCTGTTGTTCTTGACACTACATGTAGCCGCTCTCCTTCAATTGGCTGCGCTCCTCCTTTTGTCATAGGAATATACACAGTCTTAATTACCCCGTCAGCACCCTGACGACTGGCCGCTGTCCATTGATTACCCGCGCTATCCGCCACTATGGGGGGTGTGCCTTTGAGGAAATCATCTCCTGAAGATGTCTTAGACGCAGACAATAAAGCAGAGCTAAGACTTTTATTATCCATACCAGCGGCAGCGCTTATAAGAGCTTTGTTGCCTGTCTTCTCCACTGCTGCCATTAGAGATTCCCGCGTCTTTATATCTCCTAATGCCTTGTCGTTTGCATCCCCTTTAGTAGTGAGTCTGTCTCTCTGACCTTGTCTAAATGACACCCCTCTCTGTGAAGCAGTGGTAGCCGCTTGCTGTTGAGACGCCGTACTAGCCTCGGTAGCCTGTGCCTGCCTAGACAACTGTGCCCACTGCATCGCCTCAGCTCTTTTACCTTCACTGAGGGATTGTTGAGCCCTTGCCATTAGAGCGACAGGGTCGGTGAGGTCGGGGCCTGTAGATGCTGCTGGGCTAAACAACCCTTGCGTACGAGCAAGCTGCTGTTGCAAAATAGACCCAGCAGCACCACCGGCACCAGCCTGCCTATCACTAAAGCCGCCTATGATCTTTCCTAAATTACTTGATAATTGTGCTGCCATAATAATCTCCTAGAATAATCCTGCCACTGTTCCAGCTAAGTCGCCGAACAGCCTAGCCGATTCAACCTCAGACTGTAGCTGCCCCTCCAACCCTGTAGTCTGAGCCTGTGCATTCAAGTCTTGACCAGCAAGCTGCCCTTGTGCTGCAAGCTGTGCCGACTGTATACCAGGGGTTATGAAGTTGAACAAACCCTGCTCTGGCGACATCCCAGCCCCTAAGAACTGCTGAGCCAATGCCCCCTGCTGCGCCTGCTCCGCACTGCCTATCCCTCTAGCTTGTATTAGAGCGCTAAGCTGTTGCTCTTGTTGCGCCTTAGCTATAGCGAGTTGTTCTGGGGAGCCGCCAAATGCTGCCGACTGAATCCCACCCCTACCCTGACTCTGCAACCTACCCTCTAGCGCCAACCTCTCTCGCTCTTGCTGGGGAGCCAACCCTGCCATCAGCTGCTGGAATATCTGACCCTGTCGTGTGTTAGGATCTATGGCGGCTTGATCGAATAGCGTTGACGCACCCCCTAGTGCTTGATCGGAGATGCCGGAGAGTTGATCGCTAAGCTGAGCGTCAATGGATCCCCCAGCCCCAACGTCTACATTGCCCGTCCGTGAGGCAACGCTGAAGGGTTTAAACTGTGTACCCTCTACAGCCTGTTGCCCTATAGCCTCTGAGCCTTGCACAGCCCGGTCGCCTACATCTTGCAAGCGATTCATCTGTTCGAACAGTCCAGCCGCAGATACGCCACCACTGATGGCGCTTCCGGCATCAACACCTTGAATCGCTCCTATAATATCAGATATGCTCGCCATTAGTAGGATCCTCCGTCGATTAGATTAGCAGTGAGCGTCCCACTTAGTGTCACTGTGGGGCCTGTGAGTGTGCCTGTGAAGGCGGGGCTGGCGATGTCCAGTTTGGAGTTTACAGCCGTTGCGATGTTCGCATACTCCGTATTAATCTCTGTACCTCTAACCACCTTAGAAGGGTTGCCGGTTAACAAGGCATCCTTGGCTGCAAAGTCTACTAGCTTGGTGTAATTACTCATACGATTCTTCCCAATAATGCCTGTATATTCATCTCCTGGATGGAGAGCGATGTGTCTGAAATGATGGCTTCTATGCCAATGGTGACAACAACACCGCTGCCCCCTATGTTAGCCTTAACCCTCTCCAACGTAACCCCACCGGAATAGATGGCGTTGTTATACTCCGCGACGCCATACTCTGGGATAACCCCTAAGCTACTTAGCGAAACAGCTTTGCTGCGGTAGTTGGTTGAGTAGTCGAAAGCCCATAGCACACGTAAGTCTGCTCCCGCTGTAGCCAATACAGTTAAATCCACTTGCTTCGGAAACGTCAGATTTGTTGAGCTGCTGAAGGTTAGTGGGTTGGAGTAGTAGCGCATGGTGTAGGCGACGTTGTCGTCATTAGCGCCAGAGTAGATGCCATAGGCTGATGAGGAGCCGAACAATATCCTCCCCGTGCTAGTGACGTGAGCGTAGGATGACGGTAGCGTCCATGTAGTGGCTCTTGAAGCACCATCAGGAAGTATGTTCTTAGTTGAGAAACACAGCGACCCTGCAAAGCTAGGAAACTGGAGTAGGTAGAAGGATTCTTCTGCTGAGTAGATGGCATTGATGTTCCCTTCCAATCCAAGGGTGCGCTCATTACTAATTAGCTGTAGTGTTTCTGTACGAATATTCTTACTAACATCACCAATAGGCATACTCTTTTCTTGAATGGTACGTGCAAAGGAGCGCACGCCAGAGTGGTCTAGGAAGTAGACATCGGGGCCGGTGGGCGTTACAGTGTCTCTAGCAATACACCCCATCCCATTAACCGAATCAGTGAGTGTTAGGTTGGTGGCAGGGTCGCCGTTAGCGCCTGAGTAGACAAGAATAGATTCCAAGCCGAAGATGAGTAAGAAGTCGTTGTGTGCAGCAATGGCTTGAATGGTGTCATAGCCACGAGGCCAATACTCCGACACATCAATAGAGCCGCTGCTACCAGCAGCAAAGTCAATACCATCTAACAAGTCACTCCAATGTACAACACTCTCTGAACCTACAACACCGGCCACCCACAATCGCCCATACGCTGCAATACCGCAATTACCCTCTGGTATTGCAGCCACTTCAGCGACAGTGGTGGTGGCGTGCTTATACTGAATAGGTGTGTGACCAGCCTGAAGCATGTACATGTCATCGTTAAACGTAATCATCTGCCAACGGTTAGCAGTGATGGTGGCACCGACGGGGGTGACGTCCACCGGCACCGCCTCCCCTTGCCAAACCTTGTTGTTAGCAGCGCCAAACACTATCGTAGTGCCGTCTTCTGCGAGATGCTCATGCACGGCTTGTATGTCGTAAGAGCCGCTAAAGGCGCTGCTGTCCGTTGTTGTTATCTCCAACCCCTTACGCGACCCAATACGACCAAACTGATCTATGATGCAGTTGTCAGCTATACTGGCAAACTCATTCCCCTGCTCTGTTGGGGAGATTTCGGTGTTAATACCTGCAAAGCCCGGCGCAGAGAGTGTTATGTTCTGTTGCTGTTGAGACATAGACTACCCAATTCCGTTGTTTATGAGACGCACTAGACCCAATACCACATGTCTTCGTCTTCGTTGCGAGAGGCGTCGTATGCTATCTCGTCTGATAGGGTACGCTTAGCAATCTCGAAATACTCCAGGGCTGCTTGACCACCCACTTCACCGCGTTCACGGACAGCTAACGCCAGTGCTAATGCGTATACAGGTTGCTGAGGAACGACGATGGTGTCACTGCCTAATACGAGGTCTGATGTGCGTTGCCAGATAGACGCTTCAAGGGAGTAGATGGCGTCGGGGGCGGGGTAGAGGGTGATAACAGCATCGCCGTTAGTGTCTGTTCCGTCGTTAGTGTAGTAGGAGGGGGCTGCCGCAGCAGACGGTGTTGTCTTACGATTCCTATCCACCCATCTCCTCGGCTTCTCTAGCAACTCACTCGCGTTAGTGCTGTTGAAGATGGTGTCTATTTTAACACGGTTTCCTGCATTTGTCAAGCTATATTCATACTGATCGGTGACGGTGAGGATGTTGAGGTCTGTACGTAGCGCACTCCAATCGTGTGCAGCTTCTACTTGATCCTTAGCATCATTGACAAACGTCCCTATCAGAACAGAATACTCATCAGAAAGAGCGCTCACTTCTGTTTCGCGCATACGTGTTAATACTTTGTTGACTAGGCCCAGGTACGTTTGTAGTGCCATTATTGCCTCCTTCCTGTGAGTTGGTTGATAGACGGGATTAGTATAGCCCGCGCTGTCGGAGATAGTTGTGTGAAATCAAACTTCTGAAAAGGATCTTGTTCGATGTCGGTGAATAGACCGTCTCCACCGCCGCCATCTCCGCCGCCATCTCCGCCGCCGCCTGTAATGGGGGTGGGTTGTACAAACTCTGGAGGTGCTATGGGGAGAAGCTCTGGCTCAATGTCTCCTACGTCTATGATCTGATTATCTATTGCCGCCTGTGCTGCTGCGTCTGCTTCCGCTTGCGCCGCTGCAAGAGCGTCGGCTTCTGCTTGTGCTGCTGCAAGAGCGTCTGCTTCCGCTTGTGCCGCTGCTGCTTCAGCTGCCGCTCTAGCATCTGCTTCTGCTTTCTTCTCTGCTAGAGACGCTGCTAGAGCCGCTGCCACTTCTTCTGGCGTACGTACAGGTTGTGGCGTTACAGGCTCTCCGATCAAAATTGGCGCTATATCTTCTATGGGGGGTGGGAGCGCGAAGTCTTCTGGTGGTGTAATAAGATCAGGATCTCCATTAATCAAATCATCAATGGGGACGATGGAATCTTCTAACTCTTGCGCCGCTGCTGCGTCTGCTGCCGCTTGCGCTGCTGCTTCTTCAGCGGCTACACGCTCAGCCTCAGCCTGTGCTGCGATGCGTTCGGCTTCAGCGTCTGCTGCTGCTTGTTCTTCAGCGGCTATACGCTCAGCTTCTATTACTCTCTCAGCTTCAGCGGCTCGTTCGGCTTCCGCAACTCTTTCGACTTCCGCAACTCTCTCAGCTTCAGCAACACGTTCGGCTTCAGCCGTTGCTGCCGCTTCAGCCGCTGCCTCTTCAGCTGCCACTTGTGCTGCCGCTTCAGCCGCTGCTTGCGCTGCTGCTTCTTCGTCTGCCACCTTCTTAGCCGCTGCTTCTTCGGCTGCTTGCTGTGCTGCCGCTTCAGCCGCTGCTGCCGCTGCTGCTTCTTCGGCTGCTGCTATTCTAGCCGCTTCTGCCGCTGCTGCCGCTTCAGCCGCTGCTGCTGCCTCTTCAGCAGCGATTCTAGACGCTTCAGCCGCTTCTGCCGCTGCTGCGTCAGCTTCTGCTTGAGCAGCAAGATCAGATGCTATACGCGCTTCCTCTGCCGCCGCTGCCGCCGCTGCTGCCGCTTCAGCCGCTGCTGCCGCTGCTGCTTCGTCTGCTGCGGCTTGTGCGGCTACTTCTTCTGCTGCTAGTCTAGCCTCTTCAGCCGCCGCTGCCGCTGCTGCTGCTTCAGCCGCTGCTGCCGCTGCTGCTGCTTCGTCTGCTGCGGCTTGGGCGGCTGCTTCTTCTGCTGCCTTCTTAGCCGCTTCAGTTGCTGCTGTTTGAGCTGCTATCTCTTCCGCAACTCTTTCGGCTTCAGCGACACGTTCGGCTTCTGCAACACGTTCGGCTTCAGCAACACGTTCGGCTTCAGCGACACGTTCGGCTTCAGCGACACGTTCGGCTTCAGCCGCCGCTGCCGCTGCTGCTTCGTCTGCTGCGGCTTTTTCCATTGCTGCTTTTAATTCTTCTTCAGCTTTACGCTCTTCAGCCGCTGCCGCTTCTTCGGCTGCCACTCGTTCTAATTCTGCTTGAAATTCTTCTGCTGCTATTCTATCGGCTTCTGCGACACGTTCAGCTTCTGCGACACGTTCGGCTTCAGCCGCTGCCGCTGCTTCAGCTTCGGCGTCTGCTGCTGCTTGTTCTTCATCGGCTATACGCTTTTCTTCTAACGCTGCTACTGCCGCTGCTGCCGCTTCAGCCGCTGCGTCTGTACCTGGTAGCACACCTTCTAAATCTCCTTCAAGCGATCCTTCTATTGCGCCACCAGTGCCAAAGAGGGAAGTGGTGCCGGGAGCGGCAAAGGGGTTGCTCTCAAATATCCCCTCCAGAGGCACGCCTTCAGCACGTGGTGTGGTGATATCAAAAAACCTTTCATCATAGCGACTGGTTAGATCTGGAAACACATCGCCATTAAACGGTATAACACCCTCCTGCGACAACTCCCCTGTAGACCAACCACCAACGCCATCAATAGCATCTTGTGGGTTGATGGCGGGGTTTACGCTACCGTCTGGATTCAGCACTATATCGTCTACGACAGCATAGCGTGTTCCATCAGGGGCGATAATTACTTGTCTGTTTTCAAAGCCATCCACCCAATCTACAGCATCACCTAGCCAGTCGGTGGGCATGTTTGGCACATGTATACCCAGCTTGCTTAATAGACCGTTTTCACCGAGGAGGCCGAATAGATCTGTTGTATCTTCTAAGCGAATAGCGTCTGCGGCGGATATAGCCACGCCGTTTAGAAATCCTCTCCGCTCCAACACCCCAGCATCGTTTGTCTGAATAGCGTCTCCGGCAATATCTTGCAGAACATCAATGGCTACTCCAAGACCACCTTGTACGATGACATCCCCTATATCAATGGAGCCGTCTGTAACAGCTTGAGCAACAATTTCGTTTGTCGCACTCCTAATAAATGATCCTACTACATTCTGGTTATTGAACAAAGCATCCTCAGAAAAGACACCGGTTATACCATTTTGGGCGCCACCTATTACACCGGCTTTAAGCAAATCTCCTAAGTCAATATCCTCCGCAATGATCTGACCAGGCAGCGCACCGCCAATACCAGCACCTACGCCAGCACCAATAGTACCCGCTGTAGTTAGACCACCAGCAGCGGCTGGAGCGAATAAGCCACCAGCAAGGCTACCACCAGCAGCACCAGCTCCAACAGCCAATGCCACCTGTGTTGCTATAGGAACAAGCTGAAAAGGATCTTCTAACAACCCACCATTGGCCTTCTGCGGCGTCCCTATCTTCCAGAAGTCACCTTCTCCAAAATTCTTTTGTACATCATCAAACTGGTTGAAGTTGTGCGCAATAGACTGCTTACCACCGAAGCTGCTTCCATCTCTCTGTGTTATTACAGCAGCTAACTCCTCCGCCCTCTTCTTAGCCTCCGCTGAATCAAAGATGTTAGGTGTTGTATCGAAGCGCTGTAGACTTCCAAACTCACCAGCTGCTTGAAATCTACGTTCATCATAAACACCATTACCAACTCTAGCATTAAAGCGAATACCCATCTCTGGGTTGGCGTTCTCCCAAGCGGCAAACTCCTCTGGCTCCGCCCTACGTATCTCAAGCATATCACCCACCCACTGAGTAATATCCTCAGCCGTAGCCACTCCTTGCTTAAGAGAGCTGCCTAGCTCTTCCAGCTCTGACGTAGGCGATGGTGTTAGTGTTGGCGCTGGTGTTGGCGTAGGTGTTGGTGTAGGCGGACGAGTTGGTGTTTGCTGGTCAAACGTTGGTTGTCCGGCAAGGAAGTCTGCCATTTGGGTTTGTGCTGCCGTTGGCGTTTGCCGTGTAGGACGAGTTGGTGTTTGCTGGTCAAACGTTGGTTGTCCGGCAAGGAAGTCTGCCATTTGGGATCGGGCGGCCTCTGCCGCTGGCGCTGGTGTGGGAGTGATGCCAAAGGCAGCGGGGTTGGCTTGCTGAGCTGCTTCTAATGCCGCTGGATTCTCTGCCCAATACTTAGCCAACGCTATCTCAAAAGGCGTCTGCGTTGGCGCTGGTGCCGGAGCAACAGCGTCGAACATACCAGCATCATTATTTAAAAACTGAGAAAGATTTAGCGGCATCAAAACCTCCTACTTTTTAGCTTTATAGCCCAAGAATGCAAACCGTTCCAGTATCGTGTACGCCTTAGCCACCCATACATCATCCTTTGGTGTGTCTGTATAGTTACAGATAACACTGGCAATGGTGATGAGAGTGGTAGCGAGTAGATACGCGTTGAATAAGTATTCCATTATTGCTCTACAGCTTGTGAGGCTACATAGGCTGCTACGACTTCATCGGTGTGTACAGCAGCACAGATAGCTTGCACTTCTGCACTCTCGTTGCTGTAGTCGTCACCGGCTGAGATGACATGGCGATGATAGGAGCTAGATAGCTCTACACCGTCTTCATCAATCACTGTAGCTGTCCTGACTTGAACGGCTTTGTAGTCGCCTACGATTTCGATCTTATCTGCTTTGACTGTCTTGTTTAGCATTGTGTTGCTCCTGTCTGTGCCTACCGTCCGGTGGGCGTATGGGTGTGTTTTTATGTGAAATAGGTGCAGGTTAGAATAACCCGTTCGCTTGCGGCAATGTTCTGAGTCGAGACTGCTCCAGAAAGTGTGAAATTTAGTGAATCCCCGCCAGTTCCTGCGTATCCCCCCGTAAGTCCCGCCGCGCTGTTAGTGTACCCCACGCTAAAAGTCGCATGAACTGCCCCTACGCTAAAAGGCAAGCCTCCCATGGTGCTAGCTGTTGAGGCGATGGCGCTAGTAGTTGCATCTAAAAGAACTGTAACTGACCTGCCAACCTTAGTATAAGTACCTGATGCGCTCATGTTCTCACCACCCGTAGTAGGAGTCCACGTCCCCTCCTCATAATCGTCCAGCTTATTCGCTGCTGCTGTACCGCCGAGGTATACGCCGCCTGATAGGTAAGCGTCTTTGAATCTTCGACCACCATTTCCAAGAGTAATAATGCCATCAGAACCACCCGCAGCGGCACTTGATGCGGGAACAACGCTAGCGTCAAACATTGCGAGGTTTCCGGTTCCACTACCTATCGTTAGAGTTCCACCTCCAGTACCAATACTACCCACCGCAGCGCCGTCTTTGCGGAGGCTAACTATCTCACCGTCTGTGCCTGTTCTATTCAGCCATAAAGGGGTGTTACTTGCACGACTGATTGCCGCATATCCCGACACACCTATTGCAGTGCCTACATTAGTGTTGCCTACACCAACAATAGCATCAGTAGTGCCAACCATCACGTTACCAGAGGAGTCAATGCGCATGCGTTCTGTATACGATGTTCCAGTGTTAAAGGTAATAGTAGGACTATCAAAAGCTAATTCTGAAGTTGGGTCACCGACATATTGATTTCTAATTGTTGCTGTTGTTTGGCCTTGGTCTGTGTAATCAAACATGAACCCTGTAGACCCATCCCCATTACCAAGACGTAAAGAACCTGATGCTACTCTTGCGTTGTTTGCCGCAGATAATACTGAGAATCCACTTGTGGTTATTCCTAAAGACGCGCTATCAATAACAGAAATATCACCATCAACAACCAAGCCATCAGCCGTTACAGTGCCGGTTACGTCTATACCTGTGGCGGTGGTGGCTAGTTTAAGTGCGCTATCATAGTAAAGCTCAACAGCGCCATCCGTGAGCATACGCGCCATGAATTCGGTAGAGCCTTTGTCAAACTCAATGTGTGCGCCATTAGTGCGGACTATTAAGTTGCCGCCACCAGTCTCTTCAATAATACTGTGGTTGCCTATGGAGGTATGGTGAATCGTTAAGTCATCACTATCACCAAAAGTAGCCCTATCACCATCACCCAACGCTATACCGCCGTTGGCTGTAATAGTGCCGGCGAATGTGGCGTTCTGTGAGGAGTCTAGGGTTAGGACATCTGCTGCGTTAGTCCTCAGTTTTAGATTGACAGGTGCATTTGTCCCGAGAATTAAATCCGTTGATACGTCACCACCAGAAAGGAAGGCATGTGTTTCAAACTGAAGCGTTCCATTGAACAGCGCAAGACCCGTAGCAGTAAGGGCGTTAAACGTGGGACTATCCGTAGTAGCAACACCTTGATTTAAAGCCTTCACAGACGCTATAGCTGTTAACTCGGAGTCCATTAAGGCTCCGGCGGCTGTTACGTTAGCTGTGTCTGTTACGTCCGCTGAGGCTTCTATAGTGGCTAGCTTAGCTTGCTCTGCATCATCGAACGCATTAGTGTCCGCGTTAGCTTCATAGGCCACTTTAATGGAAGCATCATCTAAGTTCTTATTAACCACTGTCCAATCACCCACAACTGTAGCACTGGCAATCT
>Ga0307989_1000632_pt1 | contig 21900 bp, 17 predicted proteins | sample EllFjometagen185_FD_203164 | JGI IMG/M metagenome (GOLD analysis project Ga0307989, IMG submission 203164) | Marine microbial communities from Ellis Fjord, Antarctic Ocean - #185 | ecosystem: Environmental > Aquatic > Marine > Unclassified | place: Southern Ocean | collected 2014-10-08
TCAAAGGGATTAGTGCGTCTAAAAAATACAATGACGGCTTTTCAATTTTTAGTGCCATTATTATCCTGTTAATTCAGTTGATTAAAAATGGTTTCATACAAATCGATGCTGAATGGGCTTGAAAAGGAAACAAAAGTAGTAAAGTAACTATTTGGCACTTTTCGTCGTTCAACGTGCTAAAGGTATGATATTTCAGGAAACGCATAAATCCATCCATGGAGCTCCTGAAGCCATCCCTGGCTTCAAAGGTTCCTGAAACATCATGCCTTTAGCACTCAGATGAGAATTATGATGAATAGATATGCCGTTAGACTATAAATCAGAGATAAAAAATGGGAAAAAGGACATTGATGTCTTGGAGTAGTGGAAAAGATAGGGCATGGGCACTTCATAGGCTTCAGCAGGATGATTTTATTTTTGCTGATATTCTACCGAGCTGATTATTGATTTACTTCTGCTGACCATTCGCCCTGTACCGTTTCAGTTCATCCACAAAGTTTGGAGTAAATAACCCCTCTGGAATCCTTTTATCTATCTCTGTCAGGTCCCAAAACCGTCCTTCATCAATTTCTGATTTTTCAATGACGATTCCACCGTCCCAGCTACATTGATATGTGGAAACAAATTCGGTTTCAACATCATTTCCATGAATATATTTGTGTAAAAACTCCAGTTTATCCGGTGTGATACCTAACTCTTCTTTCATTTCTCTGAATGCTGCTTCAAGATAGGTTTCTCCTGCGTCCAGATGACCACCCACTGAAGTATCCCACTTTCCCGGTTGGATATCTTTATTCATTGACCGTTTTTGTAAGTATAATTTATTTTGTGAATTGAAAACCAGTACATGTGCTGTCCGATGTATCAGGGAGGGGTTTCCATGGACTTCTGTCCGGGTGGCTTGACCGATGACTTGGTCACTTTGATCAACAACATCAAAAATTTCAGTCATTTTTACTCTTTAAATTTGTTCTTTAATATTTATATGATAGGAGTGTTCCGGAGGACTAAATCTCCATTACGACTCGTTTCAGAACATCCCTGAACCCCATTTTGGCCCAGAATCTTTTTGATACGGAATTTTTAATGGCGATATCAAGTTCAATTCGATCGATACCATTTTCTTTAAACCAACTGTTGGTTTTCTCGAAAAGGCGTTGGGCAACTCCTTTTCTACGGTGACTTTCGGTAACAGCGATATCCTGTATAAAACCGTATCGAGGACATTCATAAACCGGCGAGCAATTTTGAATAACCCCGATACAAAAACCAACCAACTCATGTTTATGCTCTGCAACCATAATGTTCCAATCCCTGTTTTCGATATTCAAAGAGACAAAGTCACCAAAATGGTTGGCACCGTTTTTATTCAGTGTAAAATAAGCATCATGACGTGCATGAAACGCCATGAATTCACTCCAGAGTCGTTTTATCAATTCAATATCTTCAATATCAGCCTTTCGTATGATCATTGACCTTCATGTTTTAGGTTAACTGTTACCTGAGCCTTATCAGAACTCTGTTTTACTGAATATGATTTACGATATTTCCCTAGAGCGAATATTTTCCAGCCATCCCAAGCGAATTTCATCATCTTCGTAGGATTCATTGATATAGGGTTTGATATCTAGAACCGGTGTCCCTTCAACCATGTCCAGATCACGGATGAAAAGGCGGTTTTCTTCAATGTTGTCCAGCCGAACAATTGATAGGGCAATTGGATTAGGCCTTCGGGGTGATCGGGTCGCAAACAGACCTCTTTTTTCCGTCTCCAGGCGGGGAATAATACGGAGATGAAATTGGGTTGAAAGATGAAGATGGCAGAGTATCACGATATGGGAAAAACCATCTAGATCGGTTAATCCTTCCTGATATTCTGGAAATACCTCGATTATTCCCTTGATATTTTTGCCTAGACCGGGTTGGCAGGGCATATCTGTTGGTTTACTAAATGGACTGTGGATAATACCAATGGGAGAATATTCGATTTTACTTCTTTTCATTGTTTTCTCCAAATGAATCGTTTTAATCTCTTTATGGTTGCATAGTAGGCAAGTTCTGCAAAGCATTTTTGTAATAGTTCAGAGGTTTAGTGTTTATTGGTCAAATTTGTTTTTATACATTTTCTAGATTTTTTAAGCAGGAAAAGATTGGTGAAACCAGTGTGTGATAGTTCAAATCTTTTTTAGAGATATTTGAGCAAACTTTAAAACAATAATCTGAATGATATTAAATATATCAATAAACTACATATAAAAAATAACTGTGAACGTCTGAACTTTAAACCCGTGAACGGTTATCTGTTTTGATAGTGATCAGCGTAGTTTAGCCCCCATCCTCAGCAATTAAGCCTTGTAAGAAAGTGATATAAAAACTAATATTTAAAAGATAAACAATATTATAATATTCATAAATAAACACTCAACCTAGAATAAAATCTCATGGCTACAAAAAAACCCAAAGATGAAAAGACACTTACAGGAACCGGTATTGTGAAGAAAGTGCTCAAGGACTCGGGAAATACGTTGTTATTTGGTTATCCGGGTGGTGCGATTATGCCCTTTTTTGATGAGATTCATAATGATCCAGATATTACTCACATCCTGATGCGTCATGAGCAATCCGCCGGTCATGCTGCTGAAGGTTTCGCCGCAGCATCCGGTAAATTAGGCGTCTGTATGACGACTAGTGGTCCGGGGGCCACTAATCTGATAACCGCCTTGGCAAATGCCTATTATGATAGTTCCCCGATTCTGGCATTTTCAGGACAGGTTGCCACCCATCTGATTGGCAATGACGCGTTTCAAGAAGCTGATTTAATTGGTGCAACCATGGCTGTTACCAAACATAATTATCTCATTAAAGATGTCAAAGATGTTGGCAGGGTTTTCAAAGAAGCGATTCATATTGCGACCACTGGACGACCGGGCCCGGTATTTATCGATTTTCCCAAGGATATTCAGCTAACGGATAGTAAGCAGAAGCATCCGGTGCCAGATAGAATCAATCTGGCCGGTTATAACCCCAATATATATTCCAAAGCTGCCAGTCGGCAGATCAAATATGCGTTGGATATGATCATGAAAGCTAAATATCCAGTGATTCTGGCTGGTGGTGGAATTTCAATCGCCAATGCACATTCTGAATTGGAAGAGTTGGTCAATCAGCTAAAGATACCTGTTGTCTACACCCTCAAAGGGAAGGGAATTATCAGTGACGATCACCCGTATACATTAGGATTGATTGGGATGCATGGGCGAATGCGTTCAAATTTTGCTGTGGCTGAAACGGATCTGTTAATCGCTATTGGATGCCGTTTCAGTGATCGAATAACAGGAGATTTGAACCAGTTTCCCGGACAAGGAGGAGCAAAAGTGATCCACATTGATGTGGATGCGGCTGAAATTGGAAAAAATGTTCCAGTGGACTTGCCCATTGTGGCCGATGCAAAAATGGCACTGACTGAGATGAACAGCCAGTTAAGAACACGACTCGCGGATCCGAAGCTACCCAAAAGTCAATCATGGTGGCATCGCTGGATTAAAGATATTAAACAGTCAGAAGGAATCCCTAATATTGTAAAAAAGGGACCCCGCAAGGGAATATACCCGGAAAAAGTGATGTATGAGTTGAACAGAATCTTAAAACCGGATGATGTTGTTGTTACTGAAGTCGGGCAGAATCAAATGTATGCCGCTCATTTTCTGAATATTGCCAAACCGAGGTGTTTTATCACATCCGGAGGATTGGGGACGATGGGGTTTGGTTTTCCTGCTGCGATCGGTGCTAAGATGGCCAGGCAAAAATCTGAAATCTGGTTGATTGCCGGAGACGGATCCATCCAGATGAATTCACATGAGCTGGCAACGGTGAAACAACACAGAATTAAAGTGAATATTGTTATATTGAACAACAAATATTTGGGTATGGTTCGTCAATGGCAAGAATTGTTTCATGATAAGCGGTATGCTGGAACAGACCTTGGGATGGAAAATAACGGAAAATCTGAATATTGGCCGGACTTTATTAAATTGGCGGGTGCTTATGGATTAAATGGCAGAAAAGTTAATGATCCTAAAAAGGTGATGGATGCCTTAAAAGAATCAAGAGAATCAAAGGAGACATTTGTTGTCGAAATAAATACCGAGCCTGAAGCAAATGTTCTTCCGATGCTACCTCCGGGTGGAGCACTCAATTCATACTATAGTGTGGAAGGTAAGCAGGAATCAATCTATAACTGTTTCAGGCGTCTTCCCAGAGTTGAAGCAGAAGCGGAGAACTATGTATTTAAGGTGGACGTGAAAGACCCCAAAAAACTAGGGAAAAAGAGATAGTTGATAATTGCACTTTCTGAATAGTTTTAAAAATAGGAGAAAATTAATATGTCCGATCCAGACAAAACACCCGTATTCCTCGTCGCGTTATTGGTGGAAGACCATCCAGGGGTAACCATGAAGATTGCTGGTATGTTTGCCAGGCGAGGTATCAATCTTAGTAGCTTTACCGGCGCTGCCAGCGAAAAGAAAGGGTTTTCCCGTATTATCTTGAAAGTCGAGGGAGATCATCAGGTTTTTGAGCAGATTTATAAGCAGATGAATAAACTGATTGAAGTTGTCAAAGTCAAGACCCTTTATCCTGATAACTCAACTCTGCGAGAGTTGGCACTAGTTAAGGTTACATTAAAGAAAGAATATGGTAGAGCCGCAGTGATGTCATTAAATGAAATATTCAGAAATAAAGTGATTGATGTGACTCGTAAAACAATGACGATGGAAGTTGTCGGCAGTTCTGATAAAATCGATTCCTTTATTGAACTGGTTGGTGAAAGAGCTGTAGTTCGGGAAGTAGCTCGGAGTGGAACCGTTGCGCTTTACCGTGGCGAAGATTCAATATTTTTAGACTAATATCTGATTTTTAATAACACCCCACGAGATTTCGGATCCTTCCTGAAATCTCTTCTCTCCTTTCAAACGGAGCTTTTCCCTTTTTCCTTTTCATTGTTCTCTGTCCTGACTCTTTTTGTAATTTTTTCATGTTCAATTTTGTGTTTACCTTTTACTTTGGCCTATAGGGCATATTCTGCTGTATATATTGCTCAGTACGTTAAAAATTAAATATAATATTGACAAACTCATCAACTAGTTCCATATTTAGAGACATATCATATTGTGTTTGGCTAATACTATCAGGTTTCCGGGCAACGATGGGAATAATTGAAGTGCCCATCTGAGACGAGCGGTTTCAATCTTGATCGTTCTCTTAATCACAATTAGTAATGTCCGGTTAGATTTTTGCTACTTAGTGCCTGAACGAAAAGCCCCTATTTTTAGGTATAAACAGGTTTTTAAAATAACATTCAGTATGCAAGTTAGGAAGCCGTCAGTTGTCAGTTATCAGCCTTCAGTAAAAACAAACATTTTTTCAGTCACTTAAAAACTGAAAGCTGATGGCTGATTACTGAAAGCTTGAATCTTCATTATGGATCTAAGTCAGCTAAATGGATAGTAGCTGACTTTTACAGGGTTTTCGTTCAGGCTCCATTTAAATCGGTTTTGTTTTATCCTGCAGCCAGATCTTTTCATCATTTGTCAGGAGGAATTCCAGTTTTTTAAAAACCATCTGATGGTACTCATTTAGCCATGTTTGTTCTTTTTTAGTGAGTAGAGCCGCATCGATTAATTTAGCATCATATGGGCAAAGGGTGAGCATTTCCAAACTGCAAAAGTTTCCGAAATCATTTTTTTCCAGCTCAACGACCGCTACCATACTTTCGATTCTGAACCCCACCGACCCGTCAATGTAAAGTCCGGGTTCATTAGAGATAATCATGCCGGACCTCAACCCTACTTTTCCTTTGGGAGAAACACTTTGAGGGCCTTCATGAACATTTAAAAAATGTCCGACACCATGCCCTGTGCCATGTCCATAATTAAGTTTCTCGGCCCAAATAGGATATCTGGCAATGGCATCCAATTGTGCCCCCGGGGTATTTTCCGGGAAGACCGCCATCGCCAGATTGATGTGCCCTTTTAGCACGATTGTGTTCCATCTGATTTGCTCGGCAGTGGGAGATCCCAATGCAATGGTTCGGGTAATATCCGTTGTGCCAAAGGGGTATTGGCCACCAGAGTCGATCAGAAGAATTCCTTCTTTTTTTAACGGTGATGCCGTTTCTGGATTAGGCGTATAGTGAATAATCGCTCCGTTGGCCTGGTATCCAACGATGGGTGGAAAGCTCAGGTCAAGACACTCTTCTGCGTCAAGTCGGATCTCATTAAGTTTATCTGCTACCGTTGACTCTGAATGAACATCTAAATCGGCTTTACTATCCAGCCAATATAACCATTTAACCATGGCTGCACCATCCAGCAAATGTGCCTTACGGAATCCCTTGAGTTGGGTCTTATTTTTAATGGCTTTCAATGGGAAGACAATATTACTTGTTTGAATTGTATTACACTCTTTGGGTATGGAATCAATGATTTTCTGGTTGGTTTTACTTGCATCAAACAAAATGGTTTCATGATGAGAGAATTGAGCCAGGTGATCATAAAAGTCCAAATATTCAAAAAGTGTTAATCCATCGGTCTGTAGTTCCTGTTTTATATCCGAGTTTATTTTTTCCGATGGGATGAATAGCTTTGCCTCCTTATCATTAATAATTGCAAAACTGATAACGACTGGACAGTGCCTGATATCTTTTCCTCGAATATTGAATGTCCAGGCTATATCGTCCAGTGTAGATAATACTAACTGGTGTACACCCCCCTGTTTCATCTTTATGCGGATCCTCTTTAGCTTGTCGACTCTGGATTCTCCGCTTAATTCAACTGAATGTAGATTTATTTTTGTTTTGGAAATTTCAGGTCGATTATCCCAGATCTGATTGACCAGATCTCGATCGGTGACTAAGTTTATTTTTTTAGACGCGCACTCATTATTTATAGATTTAACCTGGGAAATTGACAACAAAGTGGCATCGAAGCCGATGCTGGATTTTTCCGCTAACTCCTGGACCAGCCATTTTTCAATGGAGGGTACGTTGGGTAATCCCGCTTTGAATAGTTTGATGCTACTGCCTTTCAGCTCTGATTCGGCCTGAAGAAAATAGCGTGAATCTGTCCATAACCCCGCACTCTCTTTGGTAACCACAATCGTGCCTGCTGAACCGGTGAAACCGGATATCCACTCTCTGGCTTTCCAGTGGCTGGGAACATATTCACTTTGATGAGGATCTGCACCCGGGACAATCCATGCGTCCAATTGGTTTGAAACCATCTGTTTTCTCAGTGCTGTTATTTTTTCGACTACTGTCATTTGGATCCTTGGCTTATCATTTTAAAAATAAATTTTATACCTTTTAACCTATTAATCTACAAGATATTATTATTTTTGTCATCACGGGTTCATCGGGTATTGATAAAATAATATTGCCTTGTTCTATGTTATTGGTTATATTGTAGAGCAATATTGGTTTCTGGATTTTTACCTGACTAAACCATATAATCATGAGTTGTTGCTGAGTAAAGTCGGTGAAGTACTAACACCCACAAAAAATTAAATCCTCCGGAGTAAGCTATCCTTATCTATTCAAAATCCGCAGGGAAAAACGCCTCACTCAGGGGTCGACAATTTTGCTGAGTTGTTTCATAATTAATGCAATTTTTAAGAATTTTTTAAGTGTTGATGTCAAATAAAATGCCATAGGAAAATAAAGCGTATGACGTCTTTAAAGCAATTGATTCCATCCATTGAGTGGATGGGAGCATATCGAAAAGAATATCTAAGAGGTGATTTAGCGGCTGGATTTACCGTTGCGGTAATGTTGATCCCTCAGGCAATGGCTTATGCTTTATTGGCGGGATTACCCCCGGTTATGGGTCTTTATGCCTCAATTTTACCGATTATTGTTTATGCTTTTTTAGGAACCTCTCGCCAAATGGCGGTAGGGCCTGTCGCCATGGTTGCCCTGCTTGTTGCCAGTGGTATCGGCGGTCTTGTCTCATCCGGAGATGTAAAGCGGTATGTTGCTTTGACGATTTTACTTACTTTGATGGTAGGGATTATCCAATTCTCCATGGGTTTATTTCGGTTGGGTTTTTTGACCAATTTTTTGTCGCATCCTGTTGCCAGTGGGTTCACTTCGGCTGCGGCGCTGATTATCGGATTTTCTCAATTAAAACATGTCATTGGGTTAAATATTCCGAGGAGTGAAAATATACTGAAAATAATTTTTCAGGCTATTCGTCAGATCGATGAAGTAAATCTGATTACCATGAGTTTCGGTATCGGGTGCATTATATTTCTGATAATTATTAAGAGAATAAGTCCTTTCATTCCAGGTGCTTTAATAGCAGTCATTGTTTCATCATTACTAACCATGGGATTTTCCCTACATGAAAAGGGAGTGAAGATTGTTGCTGGGGTACCTGCCGGGTTTCCGCCATTTTCTATTCCTGAATTTGGGATAAGTGATATCAGCAGTTTGTTACCCATTGCATTGACCATTTCATTGATCGGGTTTATGGAATCGATTGCGATTGCGAAACAAATAGCCTCAGAAAAGCACTATGAAATTGATTCAAATAGAGAGTTAATTGCTTTAGGTGCCGCTAATCTGGTGGGGGCGTTTTTTAAAGCGATGCCGGTGACCGGAGGCTTTTCTCGGACCGCAGTGAACAATGAAGTGGGTGCAAAAACCGGCTTGTCAGGAATTGTTACTGCTTTGGTGGTGGCTATTGTTCTACTATTTTTTACTCCAGGGCTCTATTATCTTCCCAAAGCAATTTTGGGAGCTGTGATTATGGTGGCGGTTTTTGGTCTGGTTGATTTTTCTGAAGTCAGGCATTTATGGCGGGTTAAAAAAGATGATTTGGGACTTTTGTTGATTACGTTTATGGCAACACTCACCATCGGTGTGAAAGAGGGGATATTTCTGGGGGTTGTTTTGAGTATGGTCTGGTTTGTCATAAAAACGACCCGACCCCACTATGCGATATTGGGTAAGATACCCGGAAGGACAGATTATCGGGATGAAAGGATCAAGGGAACCGAATCATCTGGAGACGTATTGGTGATTCGATTTGATTCGCAGTTTTATTATGGAAATGTAACTTTTTTGAAAGAGACGCTCAGAAAAACTGAACAGAAACGAGAGCTCCCACTGAAATGGGTAGTGATTGATGCGGGTTCAATTAATCAGCTCGATTCCTCTGCAGACTCAGCGTTGCATGAACTTTTACGTGATTATCGAAATCGGAGCATTGGTCTCTGTTTTGCCCATGTAAAAAACCCCGTATTGAAGGTAATGAAACGATCCGGGTTTTATAATGCTTTGGGAAAAGAGAACTTTTTCGAAAATGTTCACGATGCGGTGCAAATGACAAATAGGAGTTAGCTTGAAAGGATCGTCATATCCTGTTGGATAGCCTGAAAAAGGTTGTGTGTGAAGGTACAGCCTTTAATACGGAATATGTCTGGACAGAGCGTTGACCGTGCCATATTCTAAAAATATACCCGATGAGTTTGTTATATCAAAATTATTTACACCCCTTCAGTGCTCATCAACTGGAAAAATCCCAACAACTTAAACCAATCAAACCCTTTGTGACAAAAGCACTCTTTTCTGTTTTACCTCTATCTGCTTCCCTGATTGCCAATCTTGAGTCAATAAAATACCTTAAAATGACGCCGATTCAGGAACATAGCTTACCGCTGATTCTTGAAGGGCAGGACTTGATTGCCCAAGCAAAAACCGGAAGTGGAAAGACGGCCGCATTTGCTATTGGTATCATTCATAAATTGGTGACTAAACAGTATGCTCCGCAGGCATTGGTTCTTTGCCCGACGCGTGAGTTAGGTGCTCAGGTCGCTAATGAAATCCGTCGGCTGGTTCGCTATCAGCCGAATATAAAAGTGCTGACACTGTGCGGCGGACAGCCGATCGGACCCCAAATTGGTTCTCTGGAACATGGAGCGCATATTCTGGTAGGGACACCGGGGCGATTAATGGATCACTTGAGCCGTCAGACGCTTTCATTGAACAGTATTAAGACACTGGTTCTGGATGAGGCTGATCGTATGTTGGATATGGGATTTTATAATGATATCGAAAAAATTATTAAACAGATTCCTAAAAATCGCCAGACACTGCTTTTTTCTGCGACCTATCCCAAAGGAATTAAGCAGCTCAGTGCTGCATTCCAGAAAAATCCGGAAGTGATTAATGTCGAGACCCGTGTTGCTGAAAACCCCATTAAACAGATTTTCTATGAGGTTGAAGAGCAGACCAAGCAGGAATCGTTAACTCGTCTGCTGGCTCATTATGAACTGCTATCGACCGTCGTATTTTGTAACACCAAACTGAAATGCAGTGAATTGAATGATTACTTGCAGGATCAGGGATTTAGTTCGCTGGCCTTACATGGCGATTTGGATCAATGGGAAAGAGAGCAGGTGTTGATCCGGTTCTCTAATCAGAGCTGTACGACTTTGGTTGCAACAGATGTTGCGGCAAGAGGTCTCGATATAGATGATATTCAGGCGGTAATCAACTATGAGCTGTTTCCACGTCCTGATGTTTATGTTCACCGAATTGGGCGTACCGGAAGAGCGGGGAAGGAAGGGCTGGCTATCAGCTTGTATAGTAAAAGAGAAGAACGTAAGTTGAAAACAATTGCGGACTATTTAGGAAATGAACTCCAACGCGAAGAGATTGATTCTTTAACAGAAAAACCTGAATATTCAAAACTTCCCTCAATGGTAACTCTGCTTATTTCCGGTGGTAAAAAAGAGAAAGTCCGACCCGGTGATATTCTGGGTGCATTGACGGGAGATGTCGGTATTTCGGGGAGCAACGTTGGGAAGATTGATATTTTTGATCATTATTCCTGTGTGGCCATTAGCCAAAAATCAGCAGATCAGGCGCTTAAAGGACTGAACAGTGGTAAGATTAAAGGGCGAATATTTAAGGTGAGACAAATCTAACAGAAGATTCAATTGAATTTCAAAACACTGACGACAAGAAGAAAAAAAATTCCCATCAATGGCTTCAACGCACTGTTGGGCGAATATCAGGTATTTGTTTTCAGAGAGGGGGGATTCACCCCGGCAATCGAGGTGAATTTTTGAAAAGGTTAAACGGAATTACGGTCTTTCGATAACCATTGCTGCGCCTAATCCACCACCAATACAAAGAGATGCCAGGCCGCGTTTGGCATTATTCCTTTCCAGAGCCGTCAACAATGTGACCATAATCCTGGCACCGGAACAACCAATTGGATGTCCTAAAGAGATAGCACCGCCATAAATGTTGGTTTTAGCCATATCAATATCCAACTCACGAACACAGGCTAAAGCTTGAGAAGCGAAAGCTTCATTCAATTCAAAATAGTCTATATCACTCAGCTTAATATTCATCTTTTTCGTCAGCTTACGGATAGCAGGTATTGGTCCGAGTCCCATGTAAGCGGGATCTATTCCACCAAATTCATAATCACGAAGAACCGCTTTAATTTCCAGTCCCAGACTCTCTGCTTTTTCTCTGGACATTAACAATAGAGCAGCGGCTGCATCATTAATACCGGAAGCATTAGCTGCGGTCACAGACCCATCTTTCTTAAATGCTGTTTTTAATTTCCCCATTTTCTCCAGACTGGTTTCCATTGGACGTTCATCGATTTCAAATGCGATCGGATCACCTTTTCGTTGAGGAACCATCACCGGAACGATCTCAGAAGCAAAAGTCCCATCTTTAATTGCCCTCAATGCTCTTTGATGACTTTCAAAAGCCAATTTATCCTGATCTTCACGGGAAATATTGTATAAATCTGCAATATTTTCTGCTGTCAGTCCCATATGATAACCATAAAAACCTTCCCACAGACCATCATTGACCATTAAGTCAACCATATCAGCACCAAACATTCTGGCACCCCAGCGTGCTTTGGGAAAGGCATAAGGGATTTGACTCATATTTTCCATCCCACCGGCTACAATGACCTCGGCATTACCTGTCGCTATTGCCTGGGCTCCTAAAGACAACGCTTTCAGCCCGGAAGCACACACTTTATTGATCGTATAAGCACCTGTTTCCTTCGGCAGCCCGGCACGAATACAGGCTTGTCTGGCTGTATTTTGACCTTGGGCGGCCGGTACAACATTTCCCATGATGACTTCATCAACCTGAATCTCTTTCAGACTTTGATCCCAATTATTATATTTATCTTCAATATCTGACGTTTTGCCTTTCAACAGGTCAGGGGAAGCTTTTGCCAGTTCTTCACTGACAACGGGTCGACATCCTGCTCTGACCAGTGATTCCTTAATGACGGTGGCTCCCAGATCAACGACCGGGATATCCTTTAAACTGGCACCAAAAGTACCAATAGCAGTTCTGACTGCGCTAACTATCACAACTTCTTTCATAAAATTCTCTCCATTTTATGTTAGACATGTAGGTATAACTGGTTTTAACCTGAAATACCGAAAACCAGTGAAAACACTGACTGAATGTCTTGAATCGATTCATCTATTTATTGAAACAAGACATATATTAGTGCCTGAATGAAAAGCCCCTGTTTTTAATTATATTCTCGTATTAAAAATAACATCTAGTATGTAAGTCAAGAAGCTGTCAGTTATCAGTCTTCAGTGAAAACAAAGATGTTTTCAGGTACTTAGCCCTGATAAATAGGATAAGTACCTTAAAAGTATTTTCTGCCAAAAAAACGCAGAAAATAACTTATAAGGTACTAAAAACTGAATGCTGATGACTGAAAGCTTGGATCTTCATTATAGATATAAGTCAGCTAAATGAATAATTGCTGAATTTTACAGGGTTTTCGTTCAGGCACTAATTTAGATTACTCTGTTTACTTTAATCCTAACTGATATTTTCAATAATCATGGATACTGCTTCACCGCCACCCAAGCAAAGAGAAGCCATTCCATATTGAACATCTCTTTCCTGCATGGCATAAATTAAGGTGGTCAATATTCTGGCACCGGAACATCCAATGGGGTGTCCTATGGCAATCGATCCTCCATTCACATTGACTTTTGAAATATCAATACCCAGTTCTTTAATAATTGCCAGTGAAGATGCGGCAAATGCTTCGTTAATTTCATGAAGTCCAATATCTTCCAAAGATAATCCGGCTTTGGCTAACACCTTTGGGATCGATTGAATAGGGGCTACGAGAACATCTGGAAGTTCAACCCCGGCTGCACCTTGGGCAATAATTCTGGCTAAAGGTTTTAACCCCAATTCGTCCGCTTTCTCTCTGGACATTACCAGTGTACAGCTGGCTCCATCACTAATTTTAGAGGCGTTTGCCGCGGTTATCGTGCCCTCTTTTTTAAATGCTGATCGCATGGTTGCCAGTTTTTCTTTACTGACTTCTCTAGGTCCTTCATCGGTATCGAAAACGTAAGGCTCGCCTTTTCGGGGTTTGATTGTTACCGGCATGATCTCCTTGGCAAAGCGACCGGTTTTACTTGATTCCAGTGAATTGATATTCGATGTGGTAGCATATTGGTCCATCTCCTCTCTGGTAACTGAGAATTTATCTGCGATGAGTTCGGCCGTATATCCCATATGATAATCATTAACCACATCCCAGAGTCCATCATGGACCATTCCATCAACCAATTCACCGTTCCCCATTCGATAACCGTTTCGGGCACCATTAAGGTAGTAGGGAATATTTGACATGCTTTCCATTCCACCGGCTGCAATAACATCAGCATCACCACATTTGATTGCCTGATCTGCCAACATAACTGCTTTCAAGCTTGATCCACAAACTTTATTTACGGTGATCGCACCGGCTTCCATCGGGACTCCGGCTTTGATCATTGCCTGTCTGGCCGGGTTTTGTCCCAGGCCGATGGGGACAACATTTCCCATAATGACTTCATCAACAATATCTTTGGATACGCCTGCGCGCTGAATAGCTTCTTCAATGACCATACCACCCAGTTCAGTAGCGGAAAAAGTGGACAAGCCACCTTGAAAATTTGCAACAGCTGTTCTGACAGCACTCACAATGACAACTTCTTTCATTTTAAAACCTTTAAATTTGCAGATGAAATGAATAGATCTCCCGGAGGATCAGTTGAATTGGGAGAATTTCCCGATTTAACAAGACAGAAGATTCTTGAATTTCAAGTTTGTTAGCATGTGATATTAATGTAATGACTGACAGGTGGCTTGAAGAGAAAAAATAGGGTTATCTTTCAATATTATCAGCTTCAATCATTTATATAACTTATAATTTTAGGTATGCTGATCAATAAAGTCAAATCAGCAGTAAGGATTTTTTCATTTTTTTTAATAAATATTTGGGTTTAAACAGGTAAAAAAAATGAAAGCAATTTAGTCAATTATCTTTCAAAAACGAATCAAAAAGAGGAATTTACACATGACCATTTATGAAGATGTATCTCCTAATTTCAAGAAGGCTTTAAAAGAAAAAATACAAGATATATCTCCTTTTTGGAAACTATTGGGTATGGAAGTGGTTGATGTTAAAAAGGGGTGGGCGAAAGTAAAGTTGCCGTTCGAAAAAAAGATCAGCCAGGCCGATGGAATTGCCCATGGAGGTTCCATTTTCTCGACTGCAGACTCTGCTGTTGCAATGGCTTTACTCGGTTTAGTGTCCAAAGAAGAAACGATGGTGACCATTGAAATGAAAATCAATTATATAAAACCGGTCAGTAAAGGGGAAATCATCGCCGAAGCCAAAATTATCCATAAAGGCAGTAAAACTGCCATTGGGGATATAGATGTCAGAAATTCCAAAGATGAGGTGATTGCAAAATGTACGGCAACATATATGATCATTCAGAAAAATAAGTAATCAATCTCAAATATATGTGTTTTTATAATTTGCAGTTTTTTTTAAATACCAATATGGTGGAAATTAAATTCGTAAAAGACCTCCTCTATTGACGTAAAGAGAAGAGCTATGTTATGAATTTTAAAGGGATTATGAACATTTTGTTGAAAAATTTCTTTTACCTTAAAACTCAAAACGATAATTCTGTTGGTTCAGAATTCAGAGAAAAATCTATTCGAATAAAAAAATGTCAAAAATAACACCGGTAGATCTTGAAATAATATTGAAAGGTGCTATCCAAATGGCACAGCAGGATTCAAAAGTTGTGGATCAGGAGAGAGGTTTTATTAAAAAATTGATCGAAGTAGGTGAAATTGATGACTCCGGGGTAGAAGATTTCACCGCTCCCATTGAGGACAGTATCACAGAACTCAGTGAAATGTTATCCAGTAATAAGGCTAAGAAGGTGTTTTTACTCACTCTTTTTGCTGTTGCCAATTCTGATGGTGAATACTGTAACTCAGAGCAGGGCTTTCTTCATGATCTTTCAAAGAAGTTGGGTGTGGGGCAAATAAAGGTAAATAAAGATACGGTTAAATCATGTGAAAAAGAAGTTTTTCGACTGATTTCAGAAGATTGATCGTGTTTCACCGACTCTTTTTAAAACAAGGGATATCTGTCTCTTTTATATTCAGTGGACTACTTTTAAAAGTAAGTAAAAAGAAGATGTGGGTGAATTAATCCCATGAAAAAAATATCCATCGCAGGATTGAATCCAACCATTCTGCTTTTTTCTCTGGTTTTTCTGTTCTATATTTGTTTCAGTCAAAGACTTGTTGCAATGACAAATTTGACTGTTGAAGATGAAACCGCAATGAGTCAAATGGTGAAAAACTCACATTCCATTGACGAATTGCGCCTCTGTCAGAAGCTTTTCCCCCATTCCCCTTTTTACAGTACTTTTCAGAAAAGAATTATCCGTCTTGAAAAGCAGAACTTCAGCGGAAAAAGCCGCCAAACCTTCTCTGAGTTTTCTAAAAATTATGATAGTGAATCGGGTGGCATGAATCTGAATGTCAATGATGAAGTTGTATTGAGTCGTCTGGTTGAAAATTCAAATTCAGCAAGAGGATTTAAACTGTTTATTAAGCTTTTCCCTTACTCTGCTTATTCATCCCATTTCAGGCAAAAGCTTCTTAAGGTCAAAAAGGGTGAGGTTGTTGAAAAGGATGAAGATTCCTTAAAGGATATTGAAGAGCAGGTTCTCGATGAAATAGAGGAAAAAGCATCTGCAGAAAAGGCAATTAAGAAAAAAGAAGAGAAAGCGGAAGAGAAATTGCCGGAAAAGAAGAAAGAAGAGAAAGCGGAACCCAAAGAGAAGGAAGCACCGGAACAGGATTGGGCAAAAATCGAGATTGGAATTCCAACCCAACTGAAAATAATGGATTCAGATGATGCCGAAGTTGATACAACCGATTCGCCGGTGGGTATCTATATTGGATGGTCCAGTGAAGTATGGCTGGATATGGGAGGAGGTGCAGGTTTAGAATATTTAACAATTGAGCTGGACTCAAATGGCGATGAGTTACAGCATCTATTTTTTGATGTTCAAATTCGAGGGCGACTCTTTGGATTTTTAAACTGGGGCATTGCCTATGGTAACGGGTTAACGACGCTAAATAAAAAAAACAAACCTGACAATCTGGAGATCATACCCGGTCAAGGTGTTATACAGATTCTTTCGGTGGGTGTCAGATATGGGTCTTTCGGCTTGAATTATCTGATGGGCAGTTTTGACGGTTCATACCAATGGACAACGACTGACGGCCTTAGCATCACGACAGGGAATGAAAACTGGAAAGGTACGGTTAATATGATCGCGATTGAGTATCTTTATTAATCATTGTAATGGTGAGTATACATCCAGATAATACCAAACTAGATTTATCCTTGTGCGTCTATATAGATCGACAATGTAAATATTGTAAGTATTGTTATTCTTGTCAACTATGTATCATGTCAGAGCCAGTGATTAAAATTTTTTGACCTATTTAACCCCTATTTTCATGTCTGCTATAAAGTGGGATACTTTAAACCGGCAAAACAATTGGATTCAATGAGTGATCTATTTGGCAAAGTAAACCGGGTGACACCATACCAATTAATAAATAGGTATGGTGTCACTCGATTTCGAAGATGCATTAAAAGAACTGGGTAAACTTGATCAATGGTTCGAACAAAGCAAATGTTCAAATGAAATTTTCAATAGATTGCCCGTTGATGAGAAAGTTAAGTATCATAACGCATTAATCACATTTTACGATGAGGTATTGAAAGCCTCTTCTTCTAAGCAGGTTTCGGATTCGCCTCTTACTGCAACAGAGAAAGGGGCTTTTGACTTTGGGGATACTGCAAAGTGGGAGGAAGTTTAATTATTTTTAAATAAATCGATCCACAGGCACCTGAAAAATTTCGGCAAGTTTTTTGGCTATTTCCTTGCTGATTCCTCTTCTGTTGTTTTCCATGTCAGATACATTTTGCCGAGAAAGACCACCGAGCATCTCGCCTAGTTTTGCCTGGATATACCCGAAATTATCCCGGTATACCTTTATTGCGTCACCTGGTTTTCTGGACGCGCGCATCTCTTTATGCCAATCAGTATCAAAGACATCGACATATTCGTCTTCTTCTGACAGCTCGACATCATAATCTTTCTTAAGATAATTAATGATCTTTTTTGGGACATCCCCCTTAACCTCGAAAAGAGGGGTTTTAGTACGGAGCGTTTTCACGACTACCAACATAATATACCTCTATAATAATTGTTTTTTTCTCATTTCTCCAACAAGCGACCCATGACCGAGATAAATGACAATGAAACTCATCCTTGCCAATCTTGGAAAAATTTGGCCAAGAAGGTTGTAATGGGCCTTTTTGCATCAGGTCGTCTAATAGAAAATCAAGTTTCCTATACTCTTTCGCCGGGAGCTTTTTTATTTTCTTCGCTATGTTTTTTTTAATTGTTATTCTGTATGTCATATTCATAATGTACCCGAATATTGGGTACAATGTCAAGTGAAATTTACTTTCTGGCCTGATGCATTTTTGTTCTTCTTTGATAGAGCTCCGTCAGTCTGGTATCGTTAAGGAAAAAACTAAACAAGGATAATATGGACAATATTAAAATAGGCATAACAACCCAAGGGGATGTTTCTAGATTAAATGCAGTTAAAAGAACATACCAGGAAACGTCTCATGAAGGCTAAAAAGCTCTTTCTTTTATCGAAAAGGCTAAAGCCTTTAATTCATCAATGTCAAATTCCCCTGGTCAAGTCGCACAACACCATAGGTCGGACCGAGCTAGAAGATAACTAACAGAGGAATTAGATCAAATATTAGGACCATTTAAGTGCTTAGAGCTTACTGTTTGAGTTTAAAAAGTGACTTCTAAAGATTATATCATTGATTGCAATTTGAACTGAAAAGGTAAATTGAGTATTGGACCAAGCTAAATTAGCGGTACTGGATCACATACAAATAAATTCAAAAAACAAATCCGCATTTCAGAATTAATTTTGAGAATATCGAATTAATTTTAACCGGGCAGTTAGGATTTCGCATAATTCATTAAAGGAGAAAATGTGTTTCGGAGACTTTTTACGGCTATTGTTTTTTGCTTGTTGCTATAAACCTTTTTGCAGCAGGCGAAATACCGCTACAACCGATAACTTAAATTCAACCAATTACAAATAAAAAAAATCCCCATCTATCTCCCTCAATAGTTCTTCTGGATTGGATAGATCATCCTGATAAAATAGAGCTATCTAAATTTCTTCGCTTTTCTTTAAAATACATGTTAAAAATAGGATTAATTTAAAAACTTTAGAGTTTGGAGTTCTCCTGTAAATAGTGCCTGAACGAAAAGCCCCTGTTTTTAATTATAATCTGGTTTTAAAAATAACATTCAGTATGCAAGTTAAGAAGCCGTCAGTTGTTAGCTATCAGCCTTCAGTAAAAACAGACATGTTTTCAGTCCCTTAAAACTGAAATCTGATGACTGATTGCTGAAAACTTGAATTTTCACAATGGATATAAGTCAGCTAAATTAATAATAACTGAATTTTACAGGGTTTTCGTTCAGGCACTAAATATCTAGAATAATAGGCCTATTTGCTACTAAAACGGCATTGTGTTGTTTGCTAAATATTTCAGTTAATTACATAATGATTATTAGAGAACTCTAAACGGCAGAGTTAAAAAATGGGGATGGACAAAAGACATTTCCGTTGTTGAACAGTATGTTGTATACGTCAATTATCCGGTTATCACTTTAATGATAAAACCAAAAGTAGTAGAAAAATCAGGAAGTAAAGTTATAGAGGCTGTTAATAGTACCAGCGAGACATTTTACGGTTGGTGGATTGTTTGTACCGGCATTGTCATCATGTTTATCGCGTCTGGAATTGGTTTTTACGGTCATGGCGTGATTTTGGATCCATTACGCGAAAGCCATGGATGGTCAAAAGGATTGATCTCTTCAGCAATTACCTTCTACTTTTTCATAAGTGCCGTCATTGGCGTTTTCGCCGGAAAAACCATAGACAGATTTGGGTCAAAGCCTGTGTTGGTTTTTGGTTCAATCTGTATGGGATTAGGTCTGATCCTGTTAAGTGTTATTTCAGAAGTCTGGCAGTTATATGGTGTCTATTTTCTAATGGCTGTCGGCTTTAGTTGCACATCCCTCTTACCCGTCAATGCGCTGATTACCAATTGGTTTATCAGGAAGAGAGGCCTGACAATGAGTCTGACCATGACCGGTTTAAGTCTGGGTGGCATTTTCATAGTTCCTGCAGCAACATTTATGATAGCCAAATGGGGGATAAAAGAGACACTGCCCATACTGGGTGTTTTATACTGGTTAATTATACCCGTATCAATCATTTTTATAAAGCAACGACCGCAAGATCTGAATCAACTCCCGGATGGTTGTTTAGAAAAGGATGATTCAAGCCGTCCAGTGAAATCCAGCTTAAGTCTTGAATCACAGATGCGTGTGTGGACAGTGAAGCAGGCGATGGGAACGTTGACTTTTTGGTCAATTGTCATCACGTTCATGTTAGCCCTAGGCAGTCAAATTGCTTTTTGTGTTCATCAAGTATCATTTCTGGGAAAATATCTAGGGCTCACAGGTGCGGCATTAGCGGTCAGTATTACCGCCGGTGCGAGTATCATCGGCCGGTTGATTTTGGGTCAGGTGATCGACCGGTACGATAACCGAAAAGTAATGATGTTATGTTTAGTATCTCAAGCAATCGCCGTACTAACCCTGGCCTATAATCAGCATATTGTGATTTTATATATGGGTACGTTGATATTTGGTTTGACCATGGGTTCGATCCTCATGATGCAATCATTGATTGTTGGTGAGTGTTTTGGAGTTGTTTCATTCGGTACGGTCTCAGGTATTGCCGGATTGTTTTCGGGTGCCGGTGCTGCTTTTGGGCCTACTATAGCGGGTGTTATTTTTGATGCAACTCAGAGTTACCGGCAAGCGTTTATTTTATTTGCAGCTGCAAGTGCTATAGCCACTTTTACTATTTATTTTGCGAAGCCACCAAAAACAGTGTGATTCTGGTATTCCTCACATGATTCTAAACCTATACCGGCCTCTTTGAGATCGGTTTTCATTCAACGTCTATCATATGTAATTCTTTCATCTGATTGATGTATTTGTTTATTGTATCGTTTAAAAATTCTTTTTGTTGTTTGGTAACGATACGGTTGAGCAATAAAATAAGATCCTCACTCCTTTGGAGCCTTTGATTCCTCATGTTTTTGTACGCTTCTGAATAATCATATTCCGGATGGAGATACCATCTCAGAAGGCTTTTACCCAGCTGATCAGTATCCTTTTGTTTTTTGAGTAGCACCATGAATCGTTCATGAGAACGTATTCGATGACGGTATCGAACCATTAGGTCCTCTTGGTTCCAGTAAATCTGCCAGAGTTGCTCAATCGGTCTTTTTTGGTCGTCAGATAAAGCCCCTAACCACTCTTCTGTTCCTTCAATAATTTTCTCAATAGAGTCCTGGAATCTTTCTTTTTCACTTCGCTTGGCACGTTTCAAACGTTCTTTGTTTTCTTCTGCCAGTTTTTCTTTCAGGTATTCAACCTGTTTTGCTGATAAAAGAGATAGAAATTCTGCGGTATCCGAGGCCATCCGATTTCCGATATGGGCATTTAATAGTTTGATCTGGTCAAAAAACCATGCTAAATCTTCTTTCTGTGCCCCATCTTGAAGTCTTTGCTGGGTCTCCTGCAAAAATACAATATATTTGGGTAACTCACTTTTGCGATGCCAGGTGTGAAGTGATTTAAGTTTGATATCCAAAAAGTCCTGTTGCGTGGACGTTACATCAAAATAGGCATCTATTTTGATGTCTAAGTATACATCAGTCCAATTGTAGGCGAGTTTAAAGCTTGAACAGGATGAGCTGGCAAAAAGCAGATATATGAGGATAAAAAAATGGATAATTTTGGGAGTCATTTAATTTTTAGTATGGCCATCCAGATAATCAAGTTATAATCTGGATGGCCATAAATTTAAGATTTGTTTATCCAGTAAACTTACATTTCACCTAGAATCCAATCGAATATTCTCACGATTCCCACATTCATAAAGCTTGTAGAATAAGGGGATCCTTCGTTTGAATTACATCGACCGATTTCTGTATGCTCTAAGTTTACCCAGGTTTGACTGTACCAGGAGGATGCATCACCGCAAAAAGAGTGAACAGCTGATCCAAGAATAACCGAGGCACCTGTTATGATATGACGGATATGGGGTTTATTCAGTCCACTGTAAAAAGTCGCCAGATCAGCCCTGCGTGAATAGTAGCTAGAATTTAGAGGATTAGTACATTTCGGTTGACCTGATGTTTCCAGCTCATCCTGAAGTGTATTCGGAACTGCGTCGACCAGTCCCACATAAACCGGAACGTTGCAGGATTTTTTTTGCCATTCTCATTGCTAAGGCTCCACCTCGGCTGGACCCGAATA
>Ga0307989_1000633_pt1 | contig 21835 bp, 14 predicted proteins | sample EllFjometagen185_FD_203164 | JGI IMG/M metagenome (GOLD analysis project Ga0307989, IMG submission 203164) | Marine microbial communities from Ellis Fjord, Antarctic Ocean - #185 | ecosystem: Environmental > Aquatic > Marine > Unclassified | place: Southern Ocean | collected 2014-10-08
CTATATCTCGGGCTTGATTACGGCATCATTTCATGATCAGCAAATGAGAAGTAATCATCACCAATAATCACATGGTCAAGCACTTTGATTCCGATGAGTTCACCAACTTCAGTTAACCGGTTTGTAATCTCTTTATCCTGTTTGCTTGGATTTGTGCAACCGCTGGGGTGGCAATGAATCAGAATGACCGCTGCGGCTCTTAACTCAATCGATGGAGCAAAGATCTCCCGGGGATGCACTAGACTTCGATTTAACGTACCCATCGTAATCAACTTCTTTTCCGATACGTCGGAAAACTGTTTTCATAGTTGGGGGCCTCGTTCCTTTATTTGATGATCAGATATTTTTCACCTTGTAGAACGGTTTCGCTTTGAATTTATTACTGATTTAGATTATCTTGCCGCTATGAAAAAAACTCAAATACATACATCGTAAAGAAGAATTCAGAGTCGGATATTACTGGCTGGTCTCTATTGATATCGCGCCGAAAAGGTATATCAAAACTTTCAGTGACAATAACTATGGAGGAAAGGAAGCCGCTTTGGAAAAGGCAATCCAATATCGTGATAAAATCATCAAGAAAGACAGACTAATGCATGTTGAAGATAGACGCGTCCACAATAACAAGAAAACCACAAATACTTCTGTAGTAAATGGCGTATCAAGAAGGTCAGGAAATTTTTTTATGTACATTGAAGTAAGTTCTTACAAAAGAAAAAAACAAAATTCTCAATAGCAAAATACGGTAAGGAAATAGCTTTTCGGAAAGCAGTTGCCGGAAAAGAATGTTGATCGTCTACGGACAAAGTAGGATATAGACTCAAGTTTCGATGACATAGCTATATCTCCAAATAATTCTCAGGAATATCTTCAAAGTCAGCCCAGCAAAACCATTTCTCTACGCCAAGGAATTCAGCCCATCGGTTAATCATTGAAAAATCAACTGTATCATGATCAGCCATATTTTTTTCTGTTATCTCAAGTAAATCTTCCCCCTTTTCTTGAATCTTTTTCCATGATTGAAAAGGTTTCAAATAGTTCTTTCTGAGTAATTTGCCAATGCGCTTAAAGAAAACGTAATTCATGACTTGAGCTGCCTCAAAGACTTCATCAGGAGTTGTCCTGATGATACTTTCTGATGTTAGAGCCTGAACTACTTGGTCAAACTGGCTTTCGATAACTTTTTCTTGATCTTCTTTTAATTCCGGATAGTCATTGTAAATCCATGACTCAATATTCATATCTTCAGGATAGTTGGTGACTTGAAGAATGATCCCATTTAGCCATATATCAATTAATGGATTTATAGGCCCTTTAACTATTTTGCTGGCTTTTTTGATATCTTCGGAGACATGGGCAACAAACATGCGTCGGCAGTTTCTTGAACTAACAGGCATTAGTCTTTGATCAGGAGGAGCCCTGAAGATTCGCAAAATATGTCCACATTCATGAGCGATAAGGTGGGGGGTAAAACTAGAATATCGGGAATTGTAGAAAATGTAATGTTCTTTCATCTCATGACGAGCTACTTTGACTTTTGCATGAACCTTGAGCCCCTCTTTTTCTATAAAAACAACACTTTTGTCCGTCAGGTTTTCAACTTGTTTTATGATGTCTTTGATGGAAGAGTTTTCAAGAAACGTCATTTAGACACCATTATAAGTGTTTAATGCTTCTTGATATTCAGCAGAAAAATCAACGCCTGAATCTTCATTCGGGGCGATCTCTTGCAAGCCTACATACATATATGCCACCAATTCTAATCCAGTAAATGAGCCTGTCAAAGATTCGATGGAGTATTTTTTCTCGTATTTCAGACCCGAATTTCCAAGGATTGCAATCTCAGCAACAATCTTTTGCATCTTCTCAACACCTAATTCATCAAATAGCTTCAGAGCATTTTTACAAAAGGCTACTATCTCCTTTCTGATAGGTTTCGTGACTACTTGAGCGAGTTCATTGATTTCCTTTTTTGCTTTATCAGCAATAGGGGAATTCGGTGCTATCTCAATTACTTTTTCGAAATGCAATTGAGCTTGTTGATTATTACTATCTAATTTAAAAGCTAGACCTATTCCATAGTGGAGTTGGAAATCATTTGGAATATATTTTAAAGCTTTAGTATAACAATCAATCGCCTTTTCAATTTTATCTTGTTCTGCATAAAGTGAACCTAGGTTTTTGTTTGCATATGGGTTTTCTGGTTCAACAATAAGGGCTCTTTCAAAATAATGTTCAGCATCCCTATTCTCTTCTTTTTTGAAATAAACCATCCCTAGAGCAACATATGCGTTTGAATAGTTGGGATCGATACTGATACACTGTTTAAGCATTTTTCCAGCACTTTTTAATTCATTCAATTCTGAATGAGCCATTCCTAGATTGTACAAAATATCGCAATTATCACGGATTTTGCGATTGAGTTTTATTAGGATTTCTTTCCCTTTTTGAAATTGGCCATTTTGAAACAGATGTAGTGCCTCATTGAGTTTTTTGTTGCTCATAGTTAATTGTCTTTCAAACAGTTTATAAACAAGGAGGTTAAGCTTAATAAAATTGGTGATGTGTGTTGGTCTTGTAGTGTTAAGAAATGATCTCGTAATTGATATAAACTGTCAAAACTAAAGATTGTATTATTTCAGTCTGAATCATATGCTACTTGGTTAAAAAAAAATGCATTTCGATAAAATGCTAGTCGAAGCTAGATGGTTAGGTAAGGCTTATTCGGTGATTCGTAAACATATACCCCTAGCGAACTAAAAGGATTAAAGAATCAAAAGGAATATTCTAACGAAACTATTGATAAGATGATTATAGACATTTATCTGCTATCAAAGTCATTTTATGAAACTCACCCAAATAAGATCAAAATTCCTTCTGTAACAGATCAGACTATCATAAATCATACTTATTCAGATTTGCAGTCTATGCCTAGATGTAAGCCTTAAACTAGATTTCAGCGGAATGTTGCCGGTTTTAATTCCTTTTGTAGAGTTATCAATTATTTTTAATACTCAAACAGGAAGGATAATAAATGCGTTTACCAATTTGCAGTCAAGTAATATTGTTTTGAAGAATGATATTGAAGAACATAATACATCAGACCTCAATCTAAAAAATATAAAATAATAGTGGAAAAATTTACCGATTTTGATCCAAGTGAATTGAATCAATTGCACTGGAGCAAACAAGTTGATTTAATTGATCAAAGTCTCTCCAAAGTTATACCAGTAATAAAATGGTATTTCAAAAATGTGTATGGAAAGGTTGAAAGACCTGGAATTCTTCCGTTTTATTGTGATCCGGAACGAGTAGGAGCATTTGCTATCTCAACTGAAAAGTTATCAGCTGGCCATGATTCAGCGACTTTTCATCTCTTCGTTATGCTATCTATGTTTCAAGCTCGGCGGGATGTCCTAATCATGCAGCAACAACGTGATCTTAAACTAAAATCTGTAAAATCACTTATAGACCATAGTTATATAAAGAAATCTGTAACAAATCACTTTTGTACTTCAATGGTATCTTCTGAAGCCTTCGATGCAGGCTGTGATGTTTCAAAGGTTGGCAAACTAGTAGACTGTTTTCGGCATCCTGCTTCTGCCTGTCATGTGAAGGATGCAACGATTATCTTCAATTGTATGGGTGATATGGGAAAGCTTCCGACCTCTGCTTACCTTCATATTTGGAAAGATAGTGGTATCAGTAAGCTTTTCAGAGATGTTTTGTTTAAAAAAGCCTCTCCTAGTCAACGCGCTGACCTGCTAGTTAAAAAATTTATGAAGATATATAGGATTGGCCGTAAACTCGCAACTATGTTTGTGAGCGCGTTATCTGTACCTACTCTAGCTGTGGGGTATACGCCTTGGTTCCCCGAGGTCGATGGCAATGAACTTATTATAGTTGATACAAATGTTGCTTCGGCTATTATGAAGATGCGAAAGGTTGGAGCCTCTAGAACTTATGAAGCTAGCATTAAATGGATAAGAGCATTAGCAGGGTTGATCGATTTGAATCAGTTTCACCCTAACGTCCCAAGTTATTCTCCAAGACTTGTTCAACAGGCATTATATGCTTTTTGCTCAAAATCTAATAGGTTATCACGTAATGATCCATGTAAAGCATTTCCGAATGATTGTTCAACTTGTTCTCCCAGCCTTTGCCCATTCGCCAAAAAAAAAGAATAGTTAATCCATTTTCTGATTTTTCTGTTTATATGACTAAGGATTAGAAATCAAGAATCCTCCTTGAATGAGAAGAATCACTGTTTTAAGTTATTAAGTCACTGGCTATGATAGACAAGTGAATACCTTGTATTTGTTCTTGTTTTAAAGTAAATTACCGAAGTGATGTCGATTGAACAGACCAGGCACGGCATCTAAACCAGAAAAAAATTTAATACATACGCAATTTGCCTTACTTAATTGATTTCAATACTCTTTTATCTTGCTGAAGGTATGGCAATCAGGTAAAGATTGTTTTGATCGGTTTAAATCGGTAATAATCAGCAATAGTTTTCCGCTACGGAAATTTTTTCTAAATCACATTCAAGAAAAACGTTTTAAATAGAAAGGCATCGATATGGAAGATCGTTGGTTATCAGTTGCTGAAATTTGCACATACCTTGGTGTTAGCAATGATACTATTTATAAATGGATTGAAAAACATAAAATGCCTGCGCATCGGATGGGTCGCCTATGGAAATTCAAAAAAGAAGAAGTGGATGAATGGGTGAAGGCTGGTGGAGCGGATTTAACGAAAAGTAAATAGGTATTAAGAAGATTCATGCTTATTATATGAATCTGCTATCCGAATGAAAATCACTATTGGAAGGGACAGATGATTTTGTGCAGGCATATTTAAGGAAACGTGATTCAAACAGAAATTTATCCGAAAAGTAGGAATCATAATAAATAAGACCAATAAAATACTAACTATTCAAGAATAATTAAAATGATGTGGCTTTTAACACGGGGAGTTTTGAATGAGAAAGTCCGATATAGATAAAATAATAAGTACTCAGCTTATTATTGCCCGCATGGGTGAAAAAGAGCTGATGAATTGGTGGAACACAGATATAGCCTATGAAGGGGCTGGAGGTGATTTCTTGAAAAGGTTACTTGGAGGTGTCATAGCTCCGCTAGCAGCAGCAGAAGGCATTTTGAAAGCCGCGCGATTGAAAGCATCTCAACTTGTTAGCGAGATGCCGGATAATCAAAAAGTTTATTCTCTTTTTCAACCGGAACCGGAAGTATCCATTGCCATCGAAGAGCGACTCCGTCATTTCAAACGGTATCCTGAAGATCTTCCTGAGAATATCTCAATGATTCTTGATCCCAAAAAGGATTGGAGTCCAACAGAACTTGCGGACCTGATACAGCCAGAAAACCCTCCTGAATTTACAGGAACCAGCTTCGGTAAAGAGATCGAAAAAACAGTTGGACTTGGAATGCCTGACATTATGATAAATTTAGCCTCATTAGCAAAAACATGTGAAAAAGGTAGTTATGTTTTATCTTTCTACAGGGAAAAATAAGATGGATATTCATTGCTGCTATAAGACACGTCACTCTTCAGCATTAAATAAGATCAGCGGACGATTGCCTGAAGGACGAGAATTCATTACATCATTTGATAATACCTTTTCCGTCGCAGAAAATGCCGAAAAGGCTTGTATCAGCAGGTGGTATGGAAATGCCAGTGAACGCAAATGCAACGAATTAACCCGGCATTTTAGTCAAAGATATATCATCACGCCTGAAAATTTCGAGTTGCTGAGGCAATACATCCAAAAGAGGTCCGGTGAGGACTTTTCATGGATCAACCATTTCTACATGCACCTTGACGACCCCTACTACCGTTGGGCAACTGCTGACTTTATTGCCGATCGCTATCAAAACGGTCTGATAGAAATCCCCAGGTCTCGCTTTGACCAAGAATTGAAAAAACAACTCCCAGATACTGTAGGCGCTGGAAGTCTGGCCAGGTATGGTCAAAATTTGTTAACTGCCATTCGAGATAATGGATTGTTAAAAGGCAAGAAGAAAAAAGTTATTGTCAGTCCTGCTCTTTTTGTAAAAACAATGGGATTTATGCTTTATTCCCTTTCAGATTTCGGAATCGGCTCCAATGAATTTGATATGTCCCCATTATTTCTATCCCTATTAAAACCTCGAGGTCTACTGGTCCCAATTTTCAGCGAAGGAGAGAGATTAAATTATTGGGATTTTACCGGTGACCGAGAAAAAATAACACTGTCACTAAATCATGTGAATCTTAGAAACTGGATGGAGGCGTCCATATTATGAGTTTAGAGCTAAGAATTGATATGTTGAAAAAGGATCTGTTGAATCCTGCAGGGCCATGCATTAGTACAAACAGGAACTACCCTTTTGCCCTGTTTCAGTATCCACCTCATGAAGAATTCAAGATGAGAACCCAGCTGATTGAGCTTCTAGACTCACTTCGCAGTAGAGGGTGGACCATATTAAATGTGGACCTATTTGCTACTCTGATTGAATATCTGGACAAGCAAGAAGAGGGAGAGCTGATTGAAGCGCTGATCCAGGAAGAAAAACTTCAGTATAGTGTAAACCGAAAAGACCATTCAATGCCATTAAACGTATTACAAAACAGCCTGGATATTTATTTTAAGGACACGGAAGGATACTCCAAGGTTGTCTTCGACAAGATTATGCTCAAAGCAGTACACAGTGACGTAAACAAAACCGTTATCTTTCTCTCAAGAATTGGAGGTCTCTATCCTTTTTACAGAACCTCATCTTTGCTGCGGTATCTCGATCAGGGCATTCGAGTTCCTACAATTGTCCTCTACCCTGGAGAAAGAACAGAACAGCATTTTCTCTCTTTTATGGGAGAGATGGATGCAGACAGAGACTATCGCCCCAGGATCTATTAATGGAGATAATATGAGTCTTATAAAAGACGTATTTTTTAGAAATATTGAGGAAGACATCGCTCCTGTCATCTACTTTCATCAAATTGAACCGGAAGTGGCAGCCCAGGAAGTGGGAGAGTACATATTTACTACCCGGCAAACATCTCAGGGTAACCAATTGGGTGGAATCCATGAGCAGATGGTTTCCCTATTAAACCAAATATCCCTTGCGATTGATGAAGGGCACAAACTGCCTGCATCCTGGATTTCCGGTTTTTTCGGTTCTGGTAAATCCTCCTTTGCGAAGCTTTTGGGATTAGCCCTCGATCACATGGAACTTCCAGATGGGACCTCCATGGATGATGCACTTATGGCCAGGGACGATACCCCAAGCTTCAAGGAGCTTCATGAGGTGTTTGGAAAACTGAACACTCAGATCAATAGTATGTCTGTCATTTTTGATATCGGAACAGCAGCAAAAAATAAAGAAAGTGTCCCCCATACGATTTATCGAAATGTACTACAAAAACTCGGGTATTCCTCTCATGATGGCGTTGCTTACTACGAATTGGCGTTAGAAGACGAGAATCGTTATGAAGAGTTTTTAACGAAATATGAAGAACACTACCAAAAGTCATGGTTAAAAAAACAGGATTCTGCTCTTGCTCCACAACAATTTCGGGCGATTTATAAGATGATTTTCCCAGAGCAGGAAGATCTTTTAGAGACCAGTACCTTCAGCCTGAACTCTCTCAGTATTCAGGTTTTGGTAACAAATCTCTATAAAGCTCTGGAACGGCGCGCTCCTGGAAAAACTGTTTTTATTGTTGTGGATGAAGTCTCCCAATATATTATAGAAGATCATAATAAAATGCTGGACCTCCAGTCATTTGTTTCTGACATAGGTGGTCGTGTAAAAAGCGGATTTAGTCCTCTTTGGTTGCTGGTGACCGGACAGGAAAAACTGGAGGAGGAGAGCAAGAAATCCGTTCTGTTCAAGCTCAAAGACCGTTTTCCACCCGCATTAAGAGTCCATCTGGATAGGGCTAATGTAAGGGAAGTAGTAAGCCGCAGATTGCTGAAGAAAAAGGCAGGATCTGAACTGGAGACCCTGGTATCCGATTCAAACCTGGATAATCTAAAGCTTCATGCCTATGAATGTGCTGCTGTGACCAAAGAAGAAATAATCGAACACTATCCCTTACTGCCTGGGCATATTCCCTTATTAATGGATATCACCCAAAGTATCAGAAGCAGATCAGCGCGAACTCAAGGCGATGCAGGAGGTGTAAGATCGGTTCTAAATAACATTTGGGATCTTTTTAATCGCGATCCTGTTGCGCTTAAGGCTAGGCCAATTGGCACACTGATGTCCTTGGACATGCTTTACGATATCATCGGTTCAAGTATTGATAGTGATGTTCAGTTAACTCTCTATAAAGCGTTTGAAAAGCTGGAAGCTGATTCATGGGAAATCAGGGTGATCAAAGCTATTTCATTGTTGGAGATGAATGCTGAGCAATTGCCTGTGGAATTATCACTTGTTTCTTCCCTACTTTATCCTGAACTTGGGTCTGCTTCTGTTGAAGATGATGTTAAAGCAGCCCTGGAGAACCTATCTAAGGATAATTGGATCCATTATCACGAGAAGTCCGGTTGGCGAGTGCAGAATAATGCAGCCCAGGACTGGAACAGACAGAAGAGTGAAATATCCATTCCTGCCAGCCGGATTGCTGATCTACTAGTCGATTTACAAAAAGATATCGTATCCACCGTGAATCAACCGACTCTGGATGGGGCTCGATTCCCTCTGGAAACATTATGGGGATTGGAACAGAAAATTACCGGTAAAAATGACTCCACGACAGTTAAACTCTGTTTTCATTGGGCTGATAACGCTAGTAGACGAAAGGACCTGGATCAATGGATAAACCTGAGTCGGCAGCACACAAGGATGTTTCATTGGGTATCAGGTGATCCAAGCAACCTGGTGAGTAAAGTCAGAGATTTTGAGCGTTCGCAGAGAATGATTGCCAGATATAAAGGACAAGGTCAACTGCAGCCACTTCAACAGCAGCTCATGTATCAGGAGCAGGCAGAAAGCGAGCGGCTTTGGGAAGAGATTAAAAAGGAGATCAAACAAGTCTGGATTCGTGGCATATTTTTGTTTGATGGGGATTCTATTGAAATTAGTCAGACTGGGGCCTCTTTTGAAAACGCATTGAAAACTGAGATTGAAAATAAGATTGGGCAACTGTTTAACAAGTTCTCCCAGGGTCATATTTCAATAACAGAATCCGATTATAAGCAACTACTGGAAAGAGATACCTCCGGTCTTGGGACCGTATTTTTTGACGGAGAAGGTGCGTTAGGAATAGCTCAAAACGATGCGGGCAAAATTATTTTTAAGTGTGACGGACAGGTTCCCACGGAATTGTATCAGTATTTGGAACAAAGAACGTATCTAACAGGGGAGCAGCTGATCAAACATTTTGGTGCGGACCCGTTTGGATATTCGGCAATAGTTATCAGATCCTCTGTTATTGGTCTTTTAAGGGAAGAACGCCTGCGTATCGTTGATCATAAAAAAAATGAAATCTCCTCAATCCAAGACCCAGGAGCCAAATCTCTGTTTGAGCAGCAACGGGAGTTCCTTCGGGCGGAAATTGAAATCAACAAAGAAACAACCCTGACAGGAAGAGACAGAACCGCGCTTCGAAAATTCTTCGAAGATTCCATGGGAATAAGCAATGTAGACGGCGAATCAGATATTCTGGCGGATCTCGTTTTTAAACATTTTCCTGAGTGGAAAGATAAGGTTTCAGAGTTGAACAGCAAACTCGGAGGCCTCAGCATAATAGTACCGGAAGAGTTGAAAGAATTTAACAAAGCTCTTACGGCATGTTTGGAAAATCGTCAGGTTCAAAAAACCCTTGAGCGGGTTAAAACAAATCTGGAGATTATTCAACAGGGTGTTGCGAGAGTAAAGGAGCTAGAAGAAAGTCTGAATGATGATACCGAAAAAGAGCTCCGCCAGCTGAAAAACACTTTGGATGTCCACGTGCAGCAGTTGGAGGCAGTATCAGAGGAATCAACTGTTAACGATTCTGTTTCTTCTCTTAAGAATCATATGCAAGGAAATACCCCCTGGCGTGGATATGCAGATGTAAAGCCCATGGTGGAGAAAATCATTACCCACTACAGAAAGGTTAGAAAAGATTACAAAGATCAGCAACAGGCGGAGTTGGAGAACCAACTATCTCAAATTAAACTGCGCTCGGATTTTGCGGATCTGGAACCAGATAAACAGCAGGAAGTTGTACAAAGAGTCCGCAAAGTCTATATCGATGTGGATGAGGAAGCTGTGCAACCTCAACTTTTGCTGATTAAGCAGACACCGGACAGAATTCGAGAGGCGACTTCGGAAGCTCATCGCTTAATAGACCAACTGGTGAATGAGTCAGCAACAAACGGTGAAGATCCTGGACCAGATACACCTAAACTTAAACCTAAACCAAAAGTGCATACGATACATCTGAACCTTCGCAACAAGATTATTAATGATGTAAATGAACTGGAGCAGGTATTGGCCCGCTTAAAAGAACGATGCTTAAAGGAGATTAACGCAGGGGCCAAAGTGAGGTTTGAAGAATGAGCAGATTACAGGAAACAACCAAGACCAGTCTGAAAAGGTGTGTCAATACCGTTAGGAACAGGCTTCTGGAGGACTTGGAACAAGCCTGCTATCAGCGTTATTCCTTGAGTGCAAAAGATCGAGGTAAGGTTCAATTAACCTACCAGGAAAACCTTTACTACCAAAGGCTCTCTATCTGGCTAAATGACTCTGCTAGGACCCATAAAGATTGGAAGCTCAATCTGAAAGATCTGGTAAAAGAGCGAGCTTATACTTTGAGCAATAGACTGGTTATTCTGATGCAGCTGGAATGCCGGGACCTTAGAAAAGTGAAACTCATCAGCTGGGGATTAGAGAAATCCGCATTTCGCACTGAGCAGGAATATTTTGTAGCAATATCCCAGGGGGATGATCAGGGATTTGGCTTTATCATCCAACAAGTGTGGGATGCGCTGGCCCTGGAACTTCCTGCCTTGTTTGAATATAACGAGATCCACGAATGCGTCCCCATACCAGGCCCAACTTTGCTTTGGCTAATTCAGGAACTTAATCAGGAAGGTCTGCAAGATGCCTGGAGGGATGACACGACTCTGGGATGGCTGTACCAATATTGGAACGATCCAGACAGAAAAGCCGTGGATGATAAACTAAAGAATACATCCGGTAAGGTGGAGTCTCATGAGCTTTCTGATAAAACACAGCTCTTTACAGAACGCTATATGGTGGAATGGCTGGTTCAAAACTCGCTAGGAGCGCAATGGCTAGCTATTTGTGCTAGGAATGGATGGGAAGCCAACGCCGAATCAAAGATTAGCGTGCTTCAAACAAGAAGAGTAGATTGGAATCAAAGAATCTCAAACAAAGAGCTTCTTGAAACGGACCCCATGCCAATCAACGGTGATGAAGAGTATTGGAAATATTATGTCCCTCAGGATTTGGCTAAAGAAACCGTTGAAGCTGCTCCTCTCTCGTTGGATAAGATTAAAATACTCGATCCTGCAATGGGTAGCGGTCATTTTCTGGTTTATGTCTTTGACTTTCTTTGGGAACTTTACCAGGATCAAGCTCGCTTAAAAAAGGAAGAGTATTCAGCTAAACAGGTAGTAGGCTGGATCTTGAATGACAACCTTCATGGAATAGATATTGACAACCGGGCTGTGCAGATTGGAGCGGCCGCACTGTATATTAAAGCGCAGGAGAAAGAACCGGGATACCAGATCGAAAAAATGAATCTGGTGGCTTCTGATTTGGGAATCAGCCACCTCGGGGAAGATGATCCTGCAATTTTACAATTCATCAAAATCCTGGATGAGGAGTTAGGGCTGCCTGAAGAAATTAGTCTGAAAATTATTGGTACACTGAAAGGGGCGGAGTACCTAGGATCCTTGCTTCAAGTGGATGAGGAAATAGAGAGGATTTTGAAATCCTATCGCGACTTTAGCCAAGCCAGCAACATCAAAGAAGTCCGGGAAAGAATCATTCAAGCATTGGCCATCTTCATTCATGACTATGACCCGGGTGAAGACTTGGGAGTGAAGTCTTTGGCTTCACAAATGGGGAAAGGGATCAGACTGATTGAATTATTAGGGCAAAAATACAATGTGATTGTAGCCAATCCCCCATATTTGGGAATTGCTAAGGCGAGAAAAGAAATTGCTGATCAAATCCAACTGCATTACCAAGGTGGTAAGGAAGACCTCTACTCCATATTTATGCTAAGAGCCTTTCAACTTTTGAAAGGATACGGCAAATTTGCAATGGTTACTCTCCGGGGTTGGATGTTCCTCTCACAATTTGAGGAGGTTCGTTTGATGTTATTGAGGGAGGCAAATTTCTTATCATTTGGTGATCTTCACCTGGGGGCTTTTAGTGATATGAAAGATGTTTCTGCTACGATGTATGTTTGCCAAAACTCAAACCTTAAAAATTTGACTACAAAAATTGTTCGACCGGTTCCTAAACTCCAAATCCGTAGAGATCAGTACCAAATTGGGAAAAATGAAAGAGGTCTACTTCGAGCAAATGAAGTGTATGAATTCCTCCAATCTCGTTTTAATGAAATCCCTAGCTCCCCAATGATCTACTGGTGGCCTGAAGAATTCCGAGAGGCATATAAGGAAACCACTAAACTGGGTGACATTGGGAGTGTAGAGCAAGGATTGGCAACAACAGATAATAGTAGATTCTTGAGACAGTTATGGGAAATAACATTTGAACCAACTCAATTCATCTTAAGTGCAGATATTGAGGATCCTGATATGGATCTTATGTGGCAGCCCTATATTAAAGGCGCTAAGGGTAAAAAGTGGTTTGAAACGATTGAAATGGTTGTGAAGTGGTCGTCGAGAGCAAAAGAAAAATGGGTTCACCAAAATATTAAGAAAGGTGGCGGAGCACAAAACCCACACAGAGATCCGGGTTTCTTCAAACAGAGTAGCTCATACAGCTATATTGGAACTGTTGGCTTTCTATGTCGTCTGCGGAAATATAAGTCCATTTTTGATGTTTCTGGTTCTTCAATTTTTTGTGATAATCCAGAAAAAATGCAAGTTATTCTCAGCTCTAATATCTCAGGTTATATCTCACAATCTTTTAATCCCACTATCAACAATCAAGTAGGGGATATTGCGAAACTTCCAGTCTTTGATCAGCTTTCAGATTACACATTTTACCTTGAACGCGCTGAATCCCTTTATGACCGATTTTTCGCTTCAACGGAATCCTGTTTGGAGTATACCTATCAACATCTGAGTTCTGAAAAATTTGAGGTGGAAGAAGCCCGTATACGGGATGAGATTGACAAGGAGCTTCTTCAGAAGTTTTCGAAAGAAACCGTTAAGGCTATTTATCGGGAAATAGGAGAATCAGTTTTTGATTTCCCTGAATGGGATGAACAGTCGGAATCAATCCCTAAGGATTTCGAAGAATCCTATCAAAGCGAGGAATCGCTATTAGCTCTTGCTCACAAGTACAGACTGCATCCTGACAGCCTTTTGCAAATCAAAGAAAAACGGGGACTCGTCCATGAAGATCAAAGAAAAGATTTGGCCTTTAAACACCTTTCTTGGGTGATAGGCGTATTACTGGGCCGATTCGATGTCCAGACCGGAGGATTGGTGGATCTGGCCAAGCAGCGTAGAAAGGAACAAGATATCAAGGCAAATTCAGAGGCTCCTGAAGGGCACGACCACGGTCTCCTTTATCTTTCTGTTCTCGATGATCATGAAGGTTTCAATCGTGAGGAACAACCCAATGCCGGGACTTCTTGTCTGAAAACCTTAAAATCGCTTCTTACTTACAAATGGGGACCTGAAAAGGGCGCTGAACTCTGGGAGGAAATTCAGAATGCCTTGGTTTTGGATTGTTGCACGGATTGGACACCTACCCAGCGTTCCCAAAAGAACCTGAACACCTGGATTCGCACTAAATTATTCGACATGCATTCAACTATCTATCAAAAGAGACCGATCTATTTTCCCCTGGTATCAGCAAATAAGAGTTTCTTTCTTTTGGTGAATATCCACTGTTGGAACGAGGGCACACTCAATAGCATTTTGGCCAATTACTTGAATCCGGATGTTTCTCTTTTAGAAAACCGTATGAGGCGACTTCGGGAGGATCGTCAATCCATCAAAGATAGCCGCCAGCTCAACGCCATCGAAAAGGAGATTGCAGACCTGGACAAACTGTTGGATGAACTCAAAACTTTTACTGCAAAGGTTTCACAGTTGGCTACACGAGGTCCGGCACCAGAACGGCAAGATATCGAGGCTCCTTATGTCATGGATCTTGATGATGGCGTGATGGTCAATTCAGCAGCTCTCTGGGAACTGGTATTACCCTTATGGAAAGATCCCAAAAAGTGGTGGGTTTCTCTTTCTACACCAAAGGGTAAAAAAGATTTTGACTGGTCTCATCTCGCCATGCGTTATTGGCCCGATCGGGTCATGGGTAAAGTAAAACAGGATCCCTCTCTGGCAGTCGCTCATTCTGACTATGGAGAGTACAAAGGAAGAGACCTTTTTGAGGAGTTGCATCCGAAAGCGGCCGAAAAATGGAAAGAACAACAGGAAAAACAAAAAGGAGCTGGGGATTAGATGGGAATTATTTCAGAACACATCAAGAAGAAGCTGGAACAAGATCTCCGAACCAAGGGATTGCTGGTCTGGTTGGATAAGGAAGATGAGTTTTCATCCGCCGTAGATAACTGGACTGAGCAAAAGAAAGAGGGGTTGTTTCAATATGATATCTTTGCTTTCCGGGGATCTTTCCTGGAACTGATGGTTGAAAGTAGAGACGTTCTTTCCGTAAGAGATGTCCCTAAATGTGTCATTCATATGCCAGGTTTCAATGAGCAGGAGATTAAAAACACACCTGTGTTGGAAGCCTACAAGGCGGGTCAAAGGTGGCGGGTTTCTTTGGACACTATGATCAGAGAGGCAGCTCAGGGAAGGCTTTCTGAAGATCAAGTCGATTTCCTGTTATCACAAGAAAAACTTACGCTCTCACAGGCAGAGGAATATTTCAGCAATGAGGAAGATATTCCCCAGGAGATAAAAGGGCTTCTGAGAAAATATAGTGAAAATGGATTCGTGCTTGAGTTTATCAAAAATCCAGCCCGAATTAATAAGGAGCTTTGCTTAGCGCCAGAAAAATGCTTCTCCCTTCTACTGGAGTATTTTGGCAAGTTGGTAGGTCTGGACGCACAATGGCAGTATGATTGGAACCAGAATCAGGTGGATTGCTCGCATCCGGATGATCAAGCAGATCTTTTAGTTGGCTATCTCATGGCCATGGAATTTGTCCATGATTTGACTGACACCCCTCATTCGGAACGTTTGAGTCGATTGAAGAAGAAGCGAAAGGAGTACGCCGGGAAATCTAGCTCCCTGCTCCAGGAAATAAGAGAAAATGATCCAAGGCTTTATATCAAATGGGCTGAGCAGGTTGAAGCAAACCTGACAACTGAGGAATGTCACCATAGCCCCAAAGACTTGGGGAGTGTGGATACTTTCCGATTTGAAGCAGACACATTTTTGAGCGAGGCAATGGCTTTGCTGGAACAAGAAATGTGGAATGACGCCCTGGATCTGGCAAAGGTCCGTTTACCCAAGGCAAAAAAAGGAGACATTTCAAACACCTTTTGGCTTCAACAAGACAAAAAAAGACTATGGCTCTGGGAGTGGATCGAAGTTGCATCGGAGTTGGGAAATAACACGTCCCAAATGAACATCGAAATCCGGAATCAGGATCCGAATTCCAGGAGCTTTGAAGATTTAATCAGTATGTATACGGATCAGTGGTGGATCATGGATCAGATTCATAGAAAATTCTCATCACTTTCGGAACGGTATCAGTCCACTCATTCAGATCTTCACATCAAAGCGTTTATCGAGATTCGCAAATCCCTTCACTACTTGTACAGGACCTGTATTGATGAACAGTCACTCTTATGGAATCAATTTTGCCAATTGAAAGGATTTCTTCCTGAAGAATCCCTTCAGCAACGAAATTTCTTTAAGAACTGGGTTAGGCCTGTGCTGCAGAAAAAAAGAAAAACGGTTTTGTTCTTTGTGGACGCCTTCCGCTATGAACTTGGTAAAGAGCTGGAACAGGAGCTGCAGACAATCAGCGCCCATCAGGAAATATCACCGATGCTGGCAGAACTGCCTACAATAACAGCCGTCGGGATGAATACCCTCGTTCCGGTAGTAAAAGATACAATAGTTACTCCTCTCTTTGACAAGAAAAATGAGATCACTGGATTTCAAGGGGGCGAAAGACAGGTTAAAACCTCTGAAGATCGCCAAAAAACCTTGCAGGAACATGCCGGATTGGAAACATCCTGGATAGCCATCAATGATCTACTTTCGTTTACGGACCGAAAGCTGAAAAAGATTGTTGACAAAGAACTGCTGGTTGTAACCGCCCTGGATATCGATAAAATGGGGGAATCCGGCGCTTTGAGTTATGGAATCGACTACTTTGAAACCGGTTTAAGTCGATTAAAGAACGCTGTGATTAAGCTCAAAGAAAAAGGATATGAAGAATTTATCATCACTGCTGATCATGGATTTATTTTAGGGGATGAATCACTTGAGACTGGTAAGGCGCCAAAACTGGAAAATGTAGAACGGAGATACGCCTTTGGAACAGAAAGAAACAGTGAAAACCTCGTTTCTGCAAGCTTGAATCAGCTGAACTATTCCAATTCTGAAACTGATAATTGCTTTATTTTCGAGAGGTCGACCCATTTACTGGTGAATCAGAGCCGCACCAGCTTTTATCATGGAGGAAATACGTTTCAAGAAAGATTGGTCCCGGTGATAACATTTTCTCTGACAAAAGAATTACCAAATAACACTGGGACCTTTGAGTTGGTCATTCAAAAAAAACCTGATGTGCTGGGATTTCATGTCATTTCAATTAGTCTTAATTCTATATTTCCTGGTTTTCTTTCACTCCCCCAGATCGAAGTACAGATGTTTTCTGACCCAGATGTCCTTGTTGAGATTGGCGACGTTATTGGTGCACAGCGAACTGGTGGCAATCTAACCCTCCCTCTGGATCAAGAATCAGAAATCTATTTTAAGCTTAGTAAAGGCTCCCGCTCAAAAGCGCAAATTTATTTCAGGGCGATTCAGCAAGGAACAGAACTGGAGAACGCCGAGTATACCGAGTTTTTTGAGGTTGAAAACTACAGCCAGGAAGCTGACCCGGTAAAATCGAAAAAGAACACGAAGAAGGCGGAAACTGGTAGTTCATCATATCCTGAGTCCATCCCTCAGGAATTCCATGCTGCCTTAGCCCACCTTGAAAAACATAGTTCTTTAACAGAGAAGTTTCTCGTGAATAGCTTAGGTGGTGATAGCGCTGCTGCGAGGAAAGGACGGCGTTTTGCCAGCAGGATTAGTGAGTGGGTCAAAGAATTGCCGTTTGATGTTTACATAGAGCAAACCCCAGAAGGAAAAGAATATCGCAAAAAATAAAGGACAAATTATGAGTGAGATAGAACACATATTTGAGAGGCTTCGCAGTGGAACCGTTCCAGAAAAAGGATTGGGCAAATTTGCTATTGGCATCGATAAGCCCCTGAATGAAATCAGGCGTCAGTTTAATCTGATATCTAAAGGGGAAGGGGCGTTTAAATTTCTGAGGGGAGGCTATGGTTGCGGCAAAACCTTTATGAGCCAGTATGCCTTGCTGGAAGCTCTAAAAGAGAATTTTGCAGTCTCGTTTGTGGTTGTCTCACCCAATGATACTCAATTTCACAAATTTGATGACGTTTACTATCGGATCGTATCTGGAATTAAAACTCCTATGGCGGCAAGTGGGGCTTTGGAAGATGCCATTGATCGATGGATTGCCCGTATTGAGGACCAGCTGGCAGATGAGATTGGAGATGATGCCGAAGATTTTGATGAACAGGTTAAGCTGCGCTTTGAATCTGAATTGAGCGACCTGACCAAAGAAGCTTCCGGCAATGAGTTTATCAATGTCCTGAAAGCATATTTTGACGCCAAACAAGAAGGAGAATATCAGGACGCTTCAAGCCTGGTTTCTTGGGTTAGCGGTTCAAAGAATGTGGCGGCTTCGATTAAGAAAAAAGCGGGTATAAAAGGGGAGATCTCCAGTGCTTCCGCTCTTTTATATCTCAAAGGTGTTTTAAGTATTATAAAAAAGGCTGGTCATAAAGGATTGGTTATTATTGTTGATGAGTTGGAAACAATCCTAAGGACAAGATCAGATGTTAGGGGGAAATCTCTTAATGGTCTCAGACAAATAATCGACGCGGCCAAAGACTTTCCGGGGATGCTTTGGATCTTTACAGGAACAAGAGAATTTTTCGATAGTAGGAAAGGTGTGAGTGGGCTGGAACCACTTCATGACCGAATTAAATTCACGAGTTCAGGTGGATTTGTCAGTCCGAAACAACCCCAATTGGAACTTAAGCCATTCGACGAAAAAAGACTTAAGGATGTCGCATTAAAACTCCGAGAGATATTTCCCAGCAATAATAGGAGCAGAATCTTTAATCTAGTAGATGACGATTTCCTAAACTCTCTGTGTAGTCTTGTTACAAAGGGACTTAAAGGGGATGTCGGCGTTATTCCTAGACAATTTTTAAGGGAACTGATTACCGTGTTGGATCTGGTGGAGGAACATGATGGCTCAGATGGTGAAAGAGAATATATTCCTAAGGATGTTTATAATTTTCCGTCTGGTGGCCTTTCTGAACAGGATCAGTCACTTATTGATGGTAACACTCTTTCTAACGCAAATGATAATTCCAGCGCTGGATATGAAGTGGAAGATTTGGAGTGGTAATGAGCGCATTCGCCCGTTTTGACCCGTTGTTACAGGAAAAGATTGTTCACCGTCTTGGTTGGGATAGTCTTAGACCCGTTCAGGAATTGGCATCTAATGCTATTTTGGATGGAAATAACTGTGTTATCCTTGCGCCAACCGCAGGCGGAAAAACTGAGGCTTCCATGTTTCCTGTACTTTCTGGATGTTTGACCAACCAGGAACTGGGAGTAAGGGTGCTTTACATCTGTCCGACCAGAGCTTTAATCAACAATCAGGAACAGCGGTTGGGAGGATATGCTTCCATGTTGGGTTTCGGGGCTTTTAAATGGCATGGCGACGTAACCGCTTCAACCAAAAAGAAGTTTCTCAAGGAACCATGTGAAGTATTGATTACTACACCTGAATCACTTGAAGTAATGCTGATTTCTGGCAGTGTTCCAACAACCAAGATTTTTAGGCATCTTAAATATGTCATTATTGATGAAGTTCACGCTCTAGGCTCTTGCGATCGAGGCAACCATCTAATATCTGTATTGGAACGGATAAGGGCATATTGTCCCAACGATTTTCAGCGCATAGGACTCTCTGCTACAGTGGGCAATCCAGATCAGATATTAGATTGGCTTCAAGGGAGTTCTAAAAATCCCCAAAAGCTCGTTGATCCCCCAAAAATACTTGGTAAGAAAAGAATTGAGATCAGGCTGACGAATGAACCCGGTGAGTTGATTTCACAAGTTATCAGTGCTGCACACGGCATTAAATCTCTTCTCTTCTGTGAGAGCCGTAGATTGGTTGAAAAAATCTCCAGTGGACTCAAGGAGAAAGGAGACCAAATATACGTGCATCATTCTTCCTTAAGCAGAGAAGAGAGAGAAATATCCGAAAATGAATTTCATGAAGGTTCTGAAGCCTGCATTGTCTGCACGTCTACCATGGAACTTGGAATTGATGTGGGCGACCTGGACAAAGTCCTCCAAGTAGACTGCCCCTCGACAGTCTCTTCATTTTTACAGAGAATGGGCCGCACAGGTAGGCGGGCCGGAAGTGTGGCGAATACCACATTCTTTATTGAAAAGGAAACCAAACTGCTGCAATCGATCGCAATGGTGGAACTAGCCAGAAATAACTGGATTGAGGACGTAAAGACCCAGAAAAAAGTGTGGCATATTTTATTGCACCAAATCATGGCCATGTGCCTTGAAAGAGGGGCAGTATCATCCAATTTGCTTTGGGACCAGCTTCATCATGCTTATTGCTTCTCCGAAATCAGCAAGGAGAAGTTCGATCAATTTATTGGCTTTCTTTTAAGCAGAGATTTTCTCCATGATGACGGCAGAACATACTCCTTGGGGTTGAAGGCAGAAAAGGTTTTTGGAAGGAAAAACTTCATGGAAATCTATTCCGTTTTCAGCACTCCGCTGGAGTTTGAGGTGATTGGCCTTTCAGGTGATATTATTGGAACTGTGCAATGGGACTTTCTAGAAAAACTTTTGGAAGAAAGTTCAGCCTTCTACCTAGCCGGAAAAGGATGGCTTGTTGAGCGGATAGAGTGGAAGAAAAAATGCGTGATAGTTAAATCCGCACCAGCCGGAATGGTTCCTAAATGGGGTGGAATAAGCCCTAGCTTTTTAAGCTATGAGCTTTGTCGTAAAATGCGAGATGTTTTGGTCAGCTCAGAGCAGCATCCTTATCTTGATGTAAAAGCTAACACGCTACTAGAATCCATTCGGGATGATCGGCAAGCATTCCTTTCCAGTAAATTTGCTCCAATCGAGCATGACGAAAAAGGATTGATCTGGTGGACCTGGGCAGGAGGGAATATTAACAATACACTTCGTACAATATTTAAGATCGAGCTAAAAGCCGACGTGCAGGCAAGCAATGAATACGTCAAGGTTAAGCACAATAGCCTGACATCTAAGAGTTACTTGGACACCATAAAAAAGATTTCCGATCCTCAATACTGGAATGATCCCGAGCTGCTCAAAACAATCAACACAATGGCCCCAAACTACCATTTAAGTAAATTTCAGCCCTATCTGCCAGATGAACTTAGATTAAGGCTAGTGGCTGACACGATTTTTGATGTTGAAGGAACTCTGGCCTTTTTAAAGAAAAATAATGATTCCAGGTCAGGGTTAAAAAATCAAAATACAGTAATGTGAAACCAGAATTGAACTAGTATTGGTAAAGTGACAACTGACGTGCTACCACATAATATAGGGGATGTTGTTGGGAAAAAGCACTGGAACCCATGCCTGTATGGTCAAAAAAATATTTTCCTTGTAAAGACAAGAATGGAGAGGTTTTGCTGTAGATATTGGGGCAATATCTCACCTGTCCTTCTCAAATAACTGATTTGTAATGGTATCCAATAAATTTTCGAATTTTAAAAATCCTTTACGTCAACTTAGTGACAACTCCCCCCGCAAACCCCCGTCAACATTGATTTGGGACTTCCTCCACCAATTTACCCCCAATACCTTCCATATCTAATGCTGCACTTGCTGTAACTATATAAAATCATGAATATTCCATTGATTACTAAAATTTTTGTTTGACGATTCCTGTGTCCTAGAAGTTACTGTTAGTGCGCTTAATATTGCTACATTCTGGGCGGGAAAGGTCTGACAAAATGGGCTGGATTTTTCAAATCACAATAGTCGAAGAAGACATGAAATCTGGCTGTTTTATGTCGGGGGCTGGGATTTGAGCTTAAATCTGTAATGTCATGATTTGCGGTATATTATCCGGATTATTCAAGTTACTGATATTATCGTTAAATATATTAGAAGATAAGTCAAAATAAAATCCCTGAAGACCGAGTTTTATGGTACGGCTAAAAGAATATAAATGTGTATCACTACAACTAATTGTAGTATTCCACAGTAACTTAACATTTTCCTTGTAGTTTTTGTACAGGATTTTATCTTGCTAATACACAAGAAACTAAGTCCGGTTCTTATTCAAAAAAATCGACGAAAAAAGAATGA
>Ga0307989_1000634_pt1 | contig 21766 bp, 18 predicted proteins | sample EllFjometagen185_FD_203164 | JGI IMG/M metagenome (GOLD analysis project Ga0307989, IMG submission 203164) | Marine microbial communities from Ellis Fjord, Antarctic Ocean - #185 | ecosystem: Environmental > Aquatic > Marine > Unclassified | place: Southern Ocean | collected 2014-10-08
AATTTGGACATTTTTTTATACGACATTTTAAAAGTTGTTAGGAATAGGGCTTTATTCTGCCATATTGTTATGATCTCAGCCTCACAAATTTTCCATTACGCCCGAATTTTAAATTTTAAATTTCAAAACAATTTTTAATTTTTCAATGCATTAATTTTCAAAAATATTTCTTTTTAGAATACATGTTCCAAGTATTGGCGGAGTTTAGCTTTTTGGGTGTTGAGTTATCAATTTCGTTTCACCAAAAAAATCCGACTCAACTCGTTATAGGTTTCTCTAAATATCGTGTGCTGAGTTTTTCACGAAATCACAACAACCCCAGCTTCTCCAACTCCTCCTGAATCTTCCGCTTATTCTCCTCGCTCGGTTCAGTCAGCGGCAATCTCACTGAGTAATCGATTTTCCCCATCTCTGCCAAAATCCACTTCACATCAATTGGATTATTATCTGCAAAGTTCAGATCCATCAAGTTTGCAAACTTCGCGTTGATCACCCCAGCTTTCTCAAAATTACCAGCGAAGGCGAGATCAATCATTTCCTTCATCTCTCGTGGAAGCTCATTCATCACGACTCCAATCGCCGCACTGCCTCCGAGCTTCAAAATATCCAGTGTTTGAGAATCTTCACCGCTGATCACAACGAAGTTTTCCGGTTTATTCTCACAAATCTTTTTGATTTGCTCCAGATCACCACTGGCCTCTTTGATTCCCACCAAATTTGGATTCTTCGCTAATTCCAGAGTCGTTTCTGCTTTGACATTTAGTCCAGTTCGACTTGGGACGTTGTAAAGAATCGTCGGCAAACCGACTTCTGCGACTTTTGAATAATGGGCGATGATGCCGTCTTGGGTTGGTTTGTTGTAATAAGGTGAAATCGACAAACCAAAATCAGCTCCTTTTTCTTTCGCAAATTCAGTCAGGCTTACAGCTTCACGAGTTGCATTTGATCCTGTGCCTGCGACGACAGGAATTCTGCCTTTGGCTTCGTCCAATACGATTTCCAAAACTCGTCGATGTTCTGTCTTCGTCAAAGTCGCAGACTCACCCGTAGTCCCAACTGCAACAATTCCATCCGTCCCACTCTCGATTTGCCAGCTCACCAACTCGCGCAATTTTTCCTCATCCAGCTCGAGAGTTTGTGGATCAAAGGGGGTGATGAGTGCGACAAAGCTACCTTTTAGTTGCATTTTAAATTTTAAAACAAGATTGATTTTTTAATTTTGAATGCTTTAAATATCTCAGGCACTCAGGTTTTAAAGATTATTCTCCTGCCGACACTTCAGTATTTTCTTCAGAAACTTCTTCACTTGCTGCCTCCTCTTCTGATGTGGTTTCGCTGTCTTCAGCAGTCTCGGTTGAAACCGCCGATGTTTCTTCACTCTCTACTTCCTCTACTTCCGTCTCACTATTCTCCATTTCTATCTCTCCATTCTCCAATTCTTCTTCCGCTTCACTCACTTCGTTGAGTGTTACTTCTGCCTGACCCAAGGCGTTTTTTAGTTCATTAATCGTAGTCCGCAGATCTTCGGTTTCAGTGTCTGAATGTTCCTTCCCGAGCAACTGATTTACTGAGTCAACTGTCGTTTTGATTTGAGCGACCATTTCTTCGAGCTGTTTTTTCTTCTCGATCAATGATTCATACGCATTTTTAGCGTCACTCACTACGTTTTCGATTCCGTCTCGAATCTCAACTACTTTCTCGTTTACGCTTGCTTGTAGTTCTTTCGCGTCTTTGGTTACCGAATCGATAGTTTCACAACCAAACAAAATGGTGGTTGTGAGGAGTAAGGTGAGGAGTATTTTTTTATTCATGATTGAGGAGGTTAGAATTATGTGAGTTTTAAAAATAACAGGTTCTATAATTTTAAAGTCAAAATTTTAAATTTTAAAACAAGACTGAAGGTTGAATGTAAGAATGTTCGAAAAATATCTTTTTTAAAGCTCGTTTCTGTTTAGATAGGAATTCGAAATTATTTTTTTTCTTAACGTTATCAGCGTTAGAAACATTATTAACTTTCCTTGCGTTCAACATTTTCATTTTAAAGAAGTTGTCGATGCTTCGCAAAAGCTTTAAAATAAAGGTGAACTAAAAAATAATCCAAATGCTTTTAACTTGTGATCAGAAGGATCTTCTCTCTGCGCTCAGTACCGTGAGCAAGGCTGTGAATCTCAATTCCACGTTGCCTGTTTTGAATAATATTCAGCTCAAAGCTGAGAATCGAAAGCTCTCTTTCGCTGCGACGAATCTGGAAATTGCGATCACGACTTCGATTAAATCTGAGATTAAAAATGAAGGTAGTCTTACGATCCCTGCTAGATTATTCACGAACTACGTGGGCTTGCTCGCAAGTGGTGAAGTTGAATTAAAAAATTCAGATGGACTAGATTTACAGATTTCTGCAGCTCAATCAAAAACTCGCATCAAGGGAATTTCTTCAGATGAATTTCCTCTTATTCCGCAAGTAAAAAAAGAGGTTTCACTGACTCTCTCGGCTTCTGATCTTCTCGAAGCGATTAACCAAGTTGCTTTCGCGGCGGCGCGGGATATGGTTCGACCTACTCTTGCCGGTGTGCATCTTTTTGTAGACAAGAAAGAGGCTCGCTTAGTTGCGACAGATTCCTACCGACTTTCTGAAAAAATCCTAACGCCTGTCACTGCCCCAGAAAAAGAAGTTTCCATCATTATCCCGACTCGCACTGTTCAGGAGTTGGCTCGTATTCTCGAGAAGGGTAAAGAGAATGTCACGATTGATATTTCAGCGAATCAGGTTTTGTTTCTTTACAAAAATGTAGAGCTGGCTTCACGCTTGATAGAAGGAATCTATCCGGACTACGGACAGATTATTCCGAAAAAACACATAACAACTGTTTCTGTGCAGACTGAGGATCTGGCGACTGCGGTGAAGCGTGTGAATCTTTTCACCAAGGACTCACACTCTGTGCGACTGGAGGTTACGGCAGATCAAAAGCTGAGAATCGTCTCGGATGCGACTCAGATTGGTGAGGAGGAGGCGGAGGTTTCTGCTGTGGTGGAGGGTGGTGAGAATGTGATTGCGCTGAATGCGAATTATTTTTTGGAGGCTTTGGGCTCGATTGGAGATAAAGATTTGGAGCTTGAGTTGGGTGAGAGTATGGTGCCGATGATTATTCGTCCGAAGAAGGCGAAGAATTATTTGCACTTGATTATGCCCCTGAAGGTTTAGATGTTTAGACGAGAGGTTGTTTTGACGGATCAGAAAAACAAAGTTTTACAAAAAAGTTAATATGGATAAGTTAACTAAAATTGTAGGATCATTTCGAGGATGTCCTCGGGATGATAAGTTTAGGGAGAAATGATTAAATGGCTGTTGAGGATGTGAAGTTTTCAAGATATGCTTGTTATTTGATAGTCCAAAATACTGATCCTTAAAAGAAACAATTAAGCGAATTGTTTGGAGTTTGAGTCACTTAAAAAACACCATCATGACTAACACAACAAATAAATCAGCACAGCCCTTTTACTTCAAAGTCGTCCTTGGCAGCTGCTTTGTCATTATCGTTCTCATGCTTTTCGCTTTAGCTCGTTCCACTTATCGTGATTTATTTCAGGTCGGCAGTTACATCGAGACATCGACCACTTTTATCGACAAACAAAAAAAAGTTTTAGAAAAACAACCAGCTGAGTTAGCTTACGTTTCTTCACCTCGTTATCGTGAAAAAATCGCGAAAGAAGTTTTTGGAAAAAGATTACCGGGTGAAGAAGTCATCATCCTCACAAACGAAACACAGAACTTTGAAGATTTTTTGCCAAAAGGAATTTACTCTCGTAAAAAATATGAGTTACTGACTCCCCCGCAAAAATGGCTGAGGTATCTTTTTGGAGTCTAGATTCAATGTGCAATTTAAGACCACACTTAAACGTGATGTTGAATCCAATGTCCAACATCCAACCATTTTTGTTAGAATTTCAATAATTTGAAAAGTTCAAATATTTACCAGCTACGCTGTGTTGCTTGTCGCAAGATTGTCAGCGAAAGTGACTCAAAGACTCGTTGCAATTTTTGTGGTGAAGCTTTGGATTTAGAGTGGGATTTTTCTGAATTTAAAAAAAGGGTGAAAAAAAGTTTTCGGAAAAATGTTCCAATTTCTGCGGGAAAGTATTCCGCCTTTTATCCGCTTTCCATAGGTTCAAAAATTACAAGCCTGAGAGAAGGAAACACCCCATTGGTTAAAATGGAAAAAATTGCACGTGAGTTCCAGCTTCCCAATCTTTTCATAAAAAATGAAAGCCTGAATCCAACAGGGGTTTTCAAGGATCGAGGTTCACTGGTGGAAATTTCCAAAGCCAAAGAATTAAAGGCAGAGGCGGTAGTTTGTGCTTCCACAGGCAACATGGCGGCTTCAGTTGCTGCTTATTCCGCATTGGCTGATTTGCCCTGCTACGTCCTTATCCCAGAAAACACACCGTTGGGTAAGCTTGCGCAGGCGATGAGTTACGGAGCGAGGATTTTGTCGATTCGCGGTAGTTATGCAGATTGTTGTGATTTGGCAGAGGAGATGAGTGAGAAATATGATTTTTATCTTGCCGGAGATTATGTTTTTCGCAGCGAGGGTCAAAAGACGATTGCTTTCGAAATTGTAGAAAATTTAAATTGGAAAGTCCCAGACCTTGTGATTGTTCCCGTGGGTTGTGGCACAAATTTATCAGCTATTTGGAAAGGTTTCTGCGAATTTAAAAAACTGGGGTTAATCAAGAAGCTTCCGAAAATTATCGGGGTTCAGCCAAAAAGCTGCTCGACAATCGTGGCTGCTTTTCAACAGAAATTAAAAAAAGCTCCTTTTGTGAAATCCCCTCAGACAGTCTGCAGCGCAGTGGGGATTGGCAAGCCACTGGATGATTTGAAGGCGCTTGCCGCGATGCGCGACTCAAAAGGTTTGGGCGTTACAGTATCAGACGCAGATGTAATGCGGGCTCAAATTAAGCTTGGTGAGAAAGAAGCAATTTTCGTGGAACCTTCCGCGGCACTTCCCTTAGCTGCGCTCAAAAAATTACAAGATAATAAATTTATAAAAAAATCTGATGTCGTGGTTCTGATCGCGACGGGAGCTGGGCTAAAAGATTCAAAATCTGCTCTTGAGTCTCATCCGATTCCTCCTTCCGTAGAGCCCGAGATGAGTGAGATTGATCGATTCTTGAAATACAAACTTTACGCAATTCGTAGCGCGGGTTTTGATTCGAGAAGAAAAATTCTTTTCAAAAAAATCCCCACGCTTGTGAAATTAACTCAGATTATCGAAAGAGAGTTTTCTGCCAACCTAAAAGAAACGCATCGCAAAGAAATTCTATGCGCCATCGAGACTTTCCTCGCGAAAGGAAAAATGATCGCCAAAGCAGATTTGCAGGGTTTGATCGAGGAAGTTTTGAGCGATCTTACTTACGAAAAAAGAGTAATGCGTGTGAGGAATTACGAGCTTTCGATCCAACAAAAAAGACAGCCGAGTGCAAAAGTGGAGGTTGAATTTTTAGGCAAAAAATTAAAAGCGAGCGCTAAAGGCGTTGGACCAGTCGATGCTGTCATCACGGCGATTCGAAAGGCGCTGAAAAATAAATCTCCTCTCGAAGAGAAGTTGGTAGATTTTGAAGTTTTCGTGAATGCAAACGGGGTGGATGCGACGACTGAGGTAAAAATGAGGCTGGAAGATTCAGAAAAAAACTCAGTGGTTGCCATTGTGAATTCGCCTGATATCATTGCGGCTGCTATTTCTGCTTTTGAAAAAGGTTACAACATTCTTTATTGGAAGGGGGAGAAAAATTAATTCATTTTCGATGAAACACTATGAAATCAAAGAGCTTGATTTTGACTCATATCATCCAGAAAAATTGGAGGTAGTGGGTGGTTCGCGGCCACGACTTACTTTATTGAAAGGTGTTTCTGGTCAAAAACATTTTTTGAAAAGTTATGCTCATAATTCTAGAGAGGTCTTTGCTGAACTTTTAGCATCCAAACTTGGTAAGCTAGTTGGCTTAGGGATTCAGACAGTTAATATCAAAACATTTCCCAAGTCGTTAGAAGGGGTTTTTCGTAAAAAATTCTCAAAAGTCAAAAAGAAAGGAGGAGGGCCTTTATTACCAAAAGACTGGAAGCCAATCGGTGCATTAGTTAAAAATATTTTCCCCAAGGGATTTGATATTAAATATGGAGGTCAGATTGTAGGTAGTAACGACAAAAGATTAAGATTGGGGGAGATAGAAATGGAAATTAAAAGGAGATATTACGCTCCAGAAGACTTGTTGCAATCTTTGGCAGATATGATTGTTTTTGATGCATGGATTGGTAATATGGACAGGCATCATGAAAACTGGGGCATAGTAGAGCATTTCGATATTCGTGATGGACAAAAAGTTATTGATCCAGTTGTTTTGAAGAATAAAAGATACTTTACCTCACTGTATGATCACGGAAGCAGTTTGTTATTTGAGCTGGGTAATGCTGAAGTAGAAAAATATTTAAAAAACAAGGATATTTTTCAATCAAGTTATGTATTTGGCAAAAGTTACACTTTTATTTTGGACGACAGCGGAAAGAAGAAAAATGTATTTGATCTGGTTAACTCTTACATAAAGAAAAATAAAACTTGGGGAAAAAGATTTATAAAATCGATTGAAAAGTTTGAAAAAATTGATAATCTTGAAGTAGCAAAAATAATATTACAGATGCCAAGACATCCACAAATTGATTATTCAGACAAGCGTCGAAAGTTACTTTTTCTATCATTGAGCGCTAGACTGGAGCGGCTAATTTCACTTTTATGAAAAAATTTAAATTAATTCACGGCAAAACGGAATTTGGGGCAATGAGCTTCAATGGATCATTTATTTTTGAGCTTAATGAAAATATTGACTTAAAAGAGTGGGGAAAATTTGGCATTATTCCTATTGATGGAAAGACGCGCAAATGTGAAAGTGCTGATCTTTTCACTTACATAAATTCAAGATTACCAATTCACCTAAGGAATGCCGACAAAGAAGAAAAAATTAAATATATTGAGGAGAGTGGCTTAAAAGTAGCTTCTGATAATTTTGAGTTTGTTTCCTAGCCATCAAAATAGCTTCCTCCTATGTTCGCTGCGGCGAACTTCGGAGGACAAGTCGATGCATTATACGCTTTATATAAGCAATTGAGTATAAAATCCAAACATGCCTAAACTCCCCAAAGCCTCTTTCCAAATCACTGAGAAAATTTGGTTGAACGGAAAAATGACAGCTTGGCAGAACGCGAACGTTCATGTCCTTTCGCATGCCTTGCATTATGGTTCAGGTGTTTTTGAAGGAATTCGTTTTTATGAGACTTCAAAAGGCCCAGCGATTTTTCGACTAAAAGAGCATGTGGCTAGATTGTTTTATTCTGCGAAAACATTGCAGATGAAGATACCCCACAGTCGTGCGAAAGTTTCTGAAGCGATTCACAAGACAGTTCAAATAAATAAAATCCCAAGTGGCTACATTCGACCACTTGCTTTCTTTGACTACGGGAAGATGGGCTTAAACCCTGTTGGCGCACCAGTCTCTCTGGCGATTGCTTGTTGGCCTTGGGGTAGCTATCTCGGGGGCAAGCCAATTCGTGTGAAAACCTCAAAATTAATTCGTCTGCATCCCAAGTCTGTGGTGGCGGATGCGAAGGTTTGCGGGCATTATGTGAACTCAATTTTGGCTTCTTTGGAAATTCAAAAAACGAAGTTTGATGAAGCACTTTTTCTTGACCACAAAGGTTTCGTCGCGGAGGGTCCGGGCGAAAATATTTTCTTTCTCAAGAATGGTGTTCTCCACACTCCTAAGCTTGGGAGTATTCTTGCGGGGATTACTCGTGATACAGTTGTCCAAATCGCGAAAGATTTGGGTGTAAAGACGAAAGAAGGTAATTATAAGTTGCGTGATTTTTACGCTGCAGATGAAGTTTTTTTCACGGGGACGGCGGCGGAGGTTCAGCCGATTGCTTCGATTGACAATAAGAAAATCAAAGATGGTAAGGCTGGTAAATTCACGACTGAGCTGCGTAAAACTTTTCTCGCGGCAGTAGCTGGGGAGATCCCGAAATATGAGAGGTGGTTGACGAGGATTTAGTGATTAATCACGTTCAATTTTCAGTTAATACTCATTGATCTTTCGAGGCAATTTTAAATCTCGTCTTCACGAGGACAAGCTTTAAAACAATTTTTAATGTTTGAATTAATTTTCAAACACTGAAAATCTGGTAAGATTGCAAGCCGAATTGAATAATTTCAACTTAAGCTAATAACCCAAAAATTTGATCAAAAAAATTATTTCACGATTACTTCTCGGATTTTTTATTTTTAGTTTTTGCTTCCCAGCTATTGCTGCTTCCGGAGTTGGAGATTCCAAATTTTCTGAAGGAGAAAAATTACAAGCAGTAATCTCAGCAGATGAGGCAGTGGCGACAGCTGCACAGATTACTTTTTCTGCGAAACATTCTCTGAATCCTTTTCCTGAAAGACCAGCTGTTTTTTCTTGGAATTTTGGGGATGGCTCTTTTGGCGCTGGAGAAGAAGCTGCTCACGCGTTTCGTGAGCCGGGGGTTTACGAGGTTCAGCTCAATATGCAGGTGGGTAGTGAGGTGGATTCGACTAGCTTCCCGCTTTTCGTTTTTGAACGTAGCGTTCTTTTTCTTACCGATTCACATCAGCATGAAATCAAAATTGGGATGTTGGCAGAGGCGGCGAAAGAGCGTGACGTTTTGCTCGACGTCGTGTGGAACATCGACAATCAAGCTGGATTTTTTGCGGAGGAAAATATGGTTACGGCAGTATTGCAAGAAAAATTCAGTACACTTCGTGATACTGATTTAATAATTATTTGGACACGCGGTGATAGTGGGCTCAATGAGCTTTCTAGTTTTGTTCAAAAACTCAATCCGCCACTCGATTTTTCCTCAAAAGAGGTAGTGGTGATTACCGAAGGCAGCTTAGATTCGCTTGCGCGAATTACCCGCGGAATTTTCATCGCGCTACGACCTCGTGAGATTCTCCTCACTCGATCAGATGCACTTCGCGATATTGTTTTTGCAGAGAGCCCGGTGGGATTATCAGAATCACTTGAACAGCAAGCGATTCCATTCCGTGCGATCGATTCAGGTCTCGAAAAATTTAGCTTTACTGCTCCACTTTCTTTCCTCGTTAATTATCTCGTGGCAGAAGGGATTCCTACGTCTGTGATTCTGCTTGTTTTGATGTTGCCTGTGATTGCCACGCTTGTTGCTTTTTTGAAGCAGGTTGTGGGTGTTACGACTTTTGGAGTCTACATACCGTCGGTGCTCACACTTTCCTTTTTAGCAATTGGTTTAAAGCTCGGCGTCGCGATTCTTTTTGTCGTTGTCTTTGCTTCAATCTTGATTCGCAAAATCCTTCGTCATTATCGACTGGCCTATATCCCTCGTCTCTCGATTGCGCTTACTTTTGTTTCACTCGCGATTTTTGCTTCGATCGTTCTGCTTACATGGATCGCACCTTTTGGAGAGTATTTTCGAATGGCGGATTTGATCGCGGCTTCGATTTTCCCGATGTTGATTATGAGCACACTTGCAGAAAAATTCGTTTCGATTCAAAGCGAAAAAGGCGCACGTTCTGCGATTCGGATGTTTGTAGAATTACTGCTTGTTTCGCTTGCTTGCTACATTGTTGTCGGTAAATGGAGTTACTTTCAGATTACGATGTTGGCTCATCCGGAGATTATTTTTCTCTTTCTACTGGCGGATATTGTGCTTGGTAAATTCACAGGTCTGCGAATTACGGAGTACATTCGATTTCGGGAGGTGATTAAAAAGTCGGAGGAGGAATGACGGGTAACTTCACCATTTTTCTGATTAAAAAAATTAGCCATCATTGGTTTTATGCTGAGAATATGGGAATTAATTTCAAATTTTCAATTTCTAATTTTAAAACAATTTTAAATATTCTAATTTCTCAATGTTTTAAATTACTCATTACTCATGTGTAGATTGCTTGAAAATTTGGGAACTGGTTTGATTCTCACAAATGTTTTTAATAAGTAGCTAGTTTTTAGAATGGGGAATTACTGTTTCAACAACATTATTTTTTGGAATTATTTAAGCGAAGGCGTATAGCTGAGTGTAAACCAAAAATCCTAGTGCTCCTGTCATGGCTATGATTAGGAATGTGATTCCCAAAAACACTCGTCCTTTCAGTTTCGAGGCGATTAGTTTTTCTTTTAGCTCGGAATTTTGCAGGCTCAATTCTTGTTCTTTTTGCTTGTGCTCGAGAAGTGGCACGGAATTTTTCAGTTGTGCTTCTAGCTGTCCTACTCGAAAGCTAGCTGCTTCGAGTTTCTCTTGCTTGGACTTCAGGTCTTTGTTCGCTTCTTCATAAAGATTTCGAAAAACTCGTTCTTCGACATTTTCGGTTTTTACTTCTTCTGTTTTTACTTCCACGGTTTTTGCTTTTTGTTGCGATTTTGAAAAACGTTTTTTTGGTGAACGAGCAGATTTTTTCAAAAAAAGGCTTTGGGCGACTTTCTCCAAATCTTCTGTGTGGATGAGGATGTTGCGTGTGGGTGAGACTTTTGATTTCAGTCTCCCCTTCCTTATATAGCGATCGAGAGTACGAGTCGAGACTCTCAAAAGGTTAGCGGCTTCTTCGCGGGTGGCGGTATAGAGATCTTCTTTGGCAAGCATCGGACAGGATTTTAATCCGATGAGCGAAAATTGTCACCCTTGAATTTTTACAAGGACAAAGTTAGTTAGGATAAAGGATAAAGAGCGTTGGGATAAAGTTTTTGTAGGTCAATTGGAAATTTTTCATTTCCAAATATTTACACAAGGATGGTTTGTGTCTGGATGAGCTGAGTGTGTCTCGGGCGAAGATGCTTGGAACAATAAATAGTTTGAAATGGCGTATTAGCTCAAAGTACTAAGCTCTTTGCCAAAAAGATTTTTGTAGGCACGTTGCAGGTCGTCTTTGTAAGACTTATCAAATTCTTTTTTGTCCACTAGGGTTTTGATTTGCTTTTCGATTTCATTCTTTTGATTTTCGGTGATGGAGTCTTTGAATTTCTTCAGGTCTCCCAATGCTTTTATTCCAATATCTCCATTTCCATTTCCTACTGTAACTACTTTGTTATCAATATTATTTACAGAAGTTTTGACGGTGTAGCTGTTGTCAGCATTTTTAGTGGCATGGAATTTTTCACCGTTAGTACTTTCTAAGATATATATTTTTCCTTTTCCGTCACTGCTGTTTTCTAGGGTTGGTGATTTTTTGTATCCAGATTTTTCAAGATCTTCTTCTTTGATTCCGCCATTGGTGACAGGAGGCGTTTCGCCTGTTTCTTTGCTCATTACTCGTTGATGTAGGTTGATCAAATCGGTTTTTTCTGTAGGGCTGAGAAGTGAGTGACTAGTAGTAATTTGCTCGATTAGATCGTGGACACTGGTTTCTTCTTTGATGTTGTTGCCGCCCAAATGTTTTTTGTAAACACCTGCGGAACTACCAAGTTTTGCTTCTTTCAAGGCGTCTGCTCCGTTGTGAGCATTTTCAGCTTTTTCAAGTACGCTCTTGATAGCCTTCAGGGTTTCTTCTTTCCCTTTTGCGGTTTTGGCTGCAGACCGAAGTTCTCCCTCTATTACTGATGTATTGATTGGCGCACTTGCCATTCCAGGAAGAATTTTTTCAACAAGTTTTTGCCCAGCGTCTACACCCTTGTTTTCTCCTACATTTTTAATTTTTTGCAGAGCAGCTCCTGGTGCGATCATAGCACCACCAATACTTCCACCCACAGACGTTGGTAAAATCGGAGCATATTTGATCAGCCCTGCTGCACCTCCCACAAATTTATTCACCCCACCGTGGATCCCCTCCGTAATTTTTGCTGCGAATTCCGGACTTGCCTTTTTGATCATCTCATTAGTTCCGTACCAGATCACGATGATCGAAGCGATCCACCACAAAATAGTGTGGAGATTTCCGACATGGAGTCCGTCACTAAATGAAAACAATTTACCCAGGTCGTAATCAACATCCGCAGTGCCATTTGCAAAGATCATCACTAAACCGATAGACAGCGGGATCGCCACCATCGTCGGCATGAAAGCGTGCTTGATGAAAACATCAAGTATGTCGAAGTTGCCCTTCATGTCTGCTCCCGGAATCACATCTTTCATCACGATTCCGAGTGCTGCCACTGGAGATACTGCGATGCAGAGCCAGAGCACGACCATTCGTACGATTAGCGCGAGGAAAAGCATGAAGATAATGATTCCCACTGCGCCAGTAGTTATCAGTGCCCCAATCGCTCCGATTAGAGCGTCTCCTAGATCTCCGATACCTCCTTTCACGTAGACCAAGTGATCTAGATCCAGCATGCTGGAGACTAGGACAAAGGCGATGTTTTTCTTCCCCACCATGTCGGCAACTCGATGTACGCTTCTTTTTTCGCTGATCGTTTGGAGCTGCTGGCTTATAGTTAGGCTGGAGAGTTCTTTTGTGCCAATCGCTGCGCCACTCCCCATACTTTTTTTCAAAACATCGAGAACTTCTTTTTGGCAACCTTCCTGAGTTTGTGGTTTGCCACTGGGGTCGGTTGTGCTGCAGTGCAGACGAACCATTTCGTTGCCAGAGACTGTTTTTGGGATTGTGAAAATCGCGGTTGCTAGGACATCATTCACTGTGAGGATGAAGCGTCCTGCAAAAAAAGTGAGGTTTACCAATACGAGAGCGAGTATAAATTTCTGAGAAACTTTTTTTAGTAGACCTAGTCCGCCTTCACTGCCGGGTTTGAAGATCACCATTATCGCGATGATAAGCAGGATTAAGACAAAGGCCACGTTCACAAAATTTCGCACGACTTCCCAGATTAGATGCAGAGTCTCGCCCATTCCGCTGTCCAAGATAAAAGTGCTGTCGAGTAATTCACCGACTCCGATTGAAAATAAAAATGCTAATAAAACGATCAAAGTTATAATGAAAGAAAATCCCATCATGAGGAAGCCAGTGGCTTCTCGCATGCCTTCAGAATCAAAAATTCCAGCTTCGGCGACTTCTGGAATTAATAAAAACAGCAATAGCGCACAACTGACGGGTAGCAGCCAGTGGGAAAGTTTTGCGAGAAATTTTGAAATTCTAATCATTTTTTTTATCTATTTCAGATGGTGAAACTTCTCGTTGTTTGCAAGCTTTGAAGAGCTGGAAAACAGTTTTGGCTTCAGTCGAGCCAGCCTCGATTACCCCACTTGGAATTACTGAGCCTTTTCTTTGTCTCAAAATATTTTTTAATTCTTCAGAAGTAATTTCATTTCTACCCTTCTCCAAAAGTAATTTTCCAATTACTTCGTCGTCTGCGAGATCTGTTTTTTTAAATTTCGTCAGCCAGTTTCGTACTGGCAAGGGAGCTTTTTCGTAATCAGTTTTCAAACCTTCTTGTTCGATTTTTTTGATTTCTGGAGTTCCGGTGAATGATTCTGGATTGTAATATTTAGTAATTCCAAAACTGGCTGCGATTGCTCCCAGTACGATTGGGTCTTGCATCATTGTGATGGGGTTGAATCCAGACATCACTAGACCAAGTCCGATCGCACCAAAAAGAATGTCTTTTCCGAAATAAAGAAAAATGCTTGTGAGGCTTCCCACTTTGCGTAAACCAAATCCATAAGGATTAGCTTTGTCCAAAGCCGCGGTTTTTAGCATTTCTTGGTCGAGGTCGATCCTCGCTTTTTCGATGTCCTCATGTGATTTTGCTAGCAAGTCTTCGAATTTTTTCTTTTCCCCATCAGCTTTTCCTTCGTTGTAGACTTTCGCCACATCTTCATTTTCGAGCAAAATTTTGTTCCAGCTTGCTGAGAGGTCGTTCTTGTGCAGAAATCTCCCGCCAGTTACGGTGAGGGTGATTGTTCGCAATAATCTTGCAAAACGTATTCCACTGCCGTTCACGGCTTTACTCGTTGCTGGATCGATCAGGCTGGTTGCGAATTTCACGAGATAGTCGCTGACAAACGCTTGCTTCTTCTCTACGTTTGCTTTGACATTCGGATTGTCGAAATCAAAAAAATCCTTTTCCTGCATTTGGGCGGCAAAAGGCGCATTGTCAAAAATTCCTTCGATCATTTTTCTTTTCTCAGGATCTTTGGACAAGATTTCGTAATAAGACAATTTGCCATTTTTGTCTCCGTCCAGCGCTAGTAATTCTTTTAGTTTTTCATCCACAAATTCTTGAGCGACTTTTTTGAGCTGTGGGTTTTTGATGTTGTCTCTCAGAAATTCAAAAAGTTGGACTTTGATGCGATTTTTTTGTCCAAACATCATTCGTTCGTAGATATCTTCTTTGTGTTTTTCCGCCGGACTGACAGTCGCCATCTCCCCGATGGCTGTTTCGACCTGGAGCTTGAAGTCGAGATTCTCCTCGAGAAACTCTTGAGCTTTTTCGGTCGCCTGAATTTTCTCTTTAACTTGCTTCAGAAAACCAATCAGATTATCAGCTGAATAATTTACGATTGATGAAAGTAGGTCTTGAAAAATTTCGGGCGAGATTTTTTCGTTTATTTCATTTTTCAGCGCATGAATCTCTTTGGCGGTTTGCTGAATTTTTTTTTGCTGATCTTGCTCCTTCGATTCGTTTGGATTTGCTGGAGCTTTTTTGTTCTGGTCTTGTTTTTTTAATTCATCAATTTTGCCCCAAAAATCATTTTTGTTGGAAGGCAGAGCGGCGGTAATTTTATTACTAAGGGGCATTAGATTTTTTGGTGTTTGGATAATTTTGATGAATTGTTGAGGAGACAAGTTGATCAAAGTCGCAAGGCTCTCATGATCAAATCGCTTAGCTCTTCTTCGCGCTCGACTTCTTTCACATGAGGAGCGAGTAAGTTGCGGATTTCGGTGGGGTCTTGTCCGAAGATATGAATTGTGCGAATCGAGTTCCAGTTTTGATTTATCTTCAATTTCAAATCGGAAACAAAAGGAGGGTTATGAATAATCCAGAATTCCGAAATTTTTCCAAAAGAAATAAACTCATCATCTTGTTCGATGTAAATCCCATGTTGAGTGATGGATACTTCGAGGATTCGGGCTTCGTGATGATGCAAGAGCCAATAAACCGCGACAAAAAGTAGGAAGGCGATTGTGAAGGTGATGGACTGCGAAAGCACACCAAAGGTGATTATCCCGATCCCAATTATTGTTGCGATGAGGTACCAGATTGGTCCGCGCGGATAATCCAAAAACTCTGGAGAATAAAACGCATGCTGGATTTCGCCGTGGTGAACTTTCATCTTCGAATTCGACAGATTTTTGTTTTTCAGTTTTGTTTTTTTAAATCAGATCATTTTAGCAGAATTGGGCTTAAAAATCAATGAAAGTAGCTGTTTTGTGAAATTATCGCATTTTTTTGTCAAGTGGTGGATTTTTTGAAGAATTTGCTGAAAAAGACGTTTTTAAATAAACTTCTTGCAAGCTTAATTTACAATTTATGAGGCAAATAATTATTTATCCTGGTGAAGATAAAATGTGGGTGGCGGAGTGTCCCAGCCTGCATGGTTGTATTAGTCAGGGGAAGAATAAAGAAGAGGCTATTAAAAACATTCGTACAGCGATTGATGTTTACGAAGAGGCTTTGCGGGTTGATAGAATTCCAGTGCCAAAGGAGCGGTTTGAGCTACTTACTGCGATGGTCTAAAAATGACAAAATTGCCAGTAATTTCGGGAAAAGAATGTTTGAAAGCATTGAGAAAACATGGTTTTTATTTGCTTCGACAAAAAAGTAGTCACTTGATTTTGCGTTGCGAAAATCCCTTTGCTCAGCTTGTGGTTCCAGATCATAAGACGCTTGATTGAGGAACCTTGAGGGCGATTATTCGGCAAGCGGGTTTAACTGTCGAAGCTTTTGTTGAGCTGCTGTAGTTTGCTTTTTGGATTTGTCCAAGATCTAAATTCCAACATCCACCCTCCAGCCCCAGCATGTTAAAATTCCGCAGATGAAGCTGAAAAAAGTATTGGTTCTCGGATCTGGTGCTCTCAAAATCGGAGAAGCTGGTGAGTTTGATTACTCAGGTAGTCAGGCGATCAAAGCGCTCAAAGAAGAGAAGATCTCGACAGTTCTCGTCAATCCCAACATCGCCACAAATCAAACTTCCGCAGGAGTTGCTGACAAGGTTTATTTCTTGCCAGTCACCCCTCGTTTTGTTGAGCGCGTGATCGAAAAAGAAAAACCGGATGGAGTTTTACTTACCTTCGGTGGTCAGACTGCGCTCAATTGTGGAGTGGAGTTGCAGAAGCGTGGAGTTTTTCAAAAGCACAAAGTTCAAGTTCTGGGCACTCAAATTTCCACGATCGAAGCGACTGAAGATCGAGAAATTTTTGTGAAAAAATTAGATGAAATTGGTGTCAAGACGGCACGAGCTATTGCTATCCGAGAGATTAAAAAAGGTTTGCAAGCTGCCAAAAAAATTGGATTTCCAGTTATTGTTCGCGCGGCTTATGCTCTCGGTGGGAAAGGTTCTGGTTTTGCACATAATCCAAGCGAGCTAAAAAAGCTCCTCGAAATTGCTTTCTCCGCTTCACCGCAAGTTCTGATTGAAGAGGATCTCCGTGGTTGGAAAGAGATTGAATACGAGGTTGTGCGTGATTGTGCGAATACTTGCCTCACGGTTTGCAACATGGAGAATTTTGATCCGCTGGGGATTCACACTGGTGAATCGATTGTGGTCGCGCCTTCTCAAACTCTCAATAATTTTGAATATCACAAACTTCGCGAGATTGGGATTCGAGTGATTCAGCATCTTGGCATTGTTGGTGAATGCAACATCCAATATGCTTTGCACCCAAATCCAAAAAATCCACATGAGCTGGATTACCGTGTGATTGAGGTGAATGCTAGACTTTCGCGTTCTTCAGCCTTGGCGTCGAAAGCGACTGGTTATCCCCTCGCCCATGTCGCCGCCAAGCTTGCCTTGGGCAAACGCTTGGACGAAGTCCCCAATGCTGTGACTGGCAATACGACTGCTTGTTTCGAGCCGGCTTTGGATTATCTCGTGCTCAAAATTCCGCGCTGGGATCTTCAAAAATTTCGCCGAGTTTCTGCTGAGATTGGTTCTGAAATGAAATCAGTGGGAGAGGTGATGGCGATTGGCAGGAGTTTTGAAGAGGTTTTGCAAAAGGCTTTGCGCATGTTGCAGGTCGGAGCTTACGGCTTCAGTCATGCGAATTTCGAATTTAGTAATCTGGAAAAAGAAATTCGACAGCCGACACCAGAGCGAATTTTTGCGGTTGCTCGAGCTTTGCGAGATGGCTGGAGTGTGGAGAAGCTGCACAAGCTGAGTGGGATTGATTTGTGGTTTCTGGAGAAGTGTAAAAATATTGTGGATTTCGAGAGAAGTGTTCTGAAAAAGAAAAAAGGAGAAGTATTAAAACCAGAAATGCTCCAAGCCAAAAAGCTTGGTTTCTCTGATTCCCAGATCGCTTGGCGAGCGAAAACTCATGAGATGGAGATTCGCAAAAGAAGAAAGAAAATGGGAGTTCTGCCTTCGATCAAAAAAATCGACACCTTCGCTGCTGAGTTTCCTGCACTGACAAATTATTTGTATTTAACTTATCACGCTGATTCCAGCGACGAATTAAGTAGAGACGCATTGCAATGTGCCTCTACGAAACAGTGTTTCTCTGCTAAAAAACCAACCGCTGTCGTTCTCGGCTCTGGAGCTTATTGCATTGGCTCGTCAGTCGAATTCGACTGGTGCTGTGTTTCTGCCGTTCAAACTCTCGCCAAAAATGGATTCGAGACAGTCATGATTAATTACAATCCAGAGACAGTTTCCACGGATTACGATAGCTGCGACCAGCTTTATTTCGACGAACTTTCAGTCGAGCGTGTGCTCGACATTCTCGATTTCGTGAAGCCTGACGGCGTGGTGGTCTCGACCGGTGGTCAGATTCCAAACAATTTGGTGGGCAAGCTGGCTGCTGCCAAAATTCCAATTTTGGGGACTTCCCCCACTTCTATCGACAAGGCGGAGTCACGAGATAAATTTTCGACACTTTGTGATTCTCTCGAGATTGATCAGCCTGAGTGGAAAGAGTTTGTCAAAAACGCTGAAGCTTTGAGTTTCGCCAAAAAAGTTGGTTATCCTGTTTTAGTGAGGCCGAGCTATGTGCTGAGTGGTGCTGCGATGAGTGTGGCTTTCAGCGCTGTGCAGCTCAAAAATTATCTCGCCAAAGCGACAAAAATCTCCACAGATGCTCCAGTGGTTATCACCAAGTTTGAAGAAGGAGCCAGAGAGATCGATTTCGACGGAGTAGCTGCGGAAGGAAAGCTTATAATTTTCGCAGTTTCTGAACATGTGGAAAATGCCGGTGTTCACTCTGGTGATGCGACACTCGTTCTCCCTCCTCAAAAAACTTACATAGAAACAATTCGCAGAATCAAAAGTGTTGCCAAGAAGTTAGTGAAGTCTTTGAATATCACGGGTCCTTTCAACATCCAGTTTCTCGCTAAAGAAAATCGCATTGCAGTGATCGAAATGAATTTACGAGCTTCACGCAGCTTCCCTTTCGTTTCCAAAGTTAGTGGACATAATTTCATTGAAATTGCTGTCGAGGGGATGCTCGGAAAGATTAAACCAAAAGAATGGCGCAAGCAGAATTATCAAACTCTTGATCTGAATCACGTCGGAGTCAAGGCTGCCCAGTTTTCTTTCTCACGCCTGAAGGGTGCTGATCCGACGCTGGGTGTCGAGATGGCGTCGACAGGTGAGGTCGCCTGTTTTGGCAATAACCTTCAAGAAGCTTTTCTCAAAGCGCAAATTGCAGTGGGTTTTCGTTTGCCGCGTAAAAATGTTTTGATTTCTACGGGTACTTTGGAAAGTAAATTAGCCTTTCTTCCTTCAGTAAAAAAGCTTGTAAAAATGGGTTTCAAGATTTTTGCAACGACAGGAACTTCAAAATTTCTGGCAGAAAATGGGATCAAAAATACGCTGGCTTATTTCCCTTTGGAAAAAAAGAAGCCCAATGTGTCTGACCTGATTGCTGAGAAAAAAATTGGGATGGTTATAAATATTCCGAAAAATTATCATCCAGAGGAGTTGACGAATGGTTACCTGATTCGTAGGAAAGCTACGGATTTTGCGATTCCACTTTTTGTGAATTTGCAGCTTGCAAAACTGGTGGTGGATTCTCTGGAGACTTACAGGCATGAGGAGCTGCCGGTGCGAGCGTGGGACGAGTATTTGAAATAATAACCAATAATTGTTTGATATCCCACAATTATGAAGAGAAATTGGGGAGTTATAATCCAGCCTTAAAAAAGAATGTGAAAATAGAAAAAAATATAAAATTCGATCAATACAACGAGGGAGAGGCGATAAATATATATCTTCCAGGTATTGGGGTTTTGTCTGAGGACTTGATTGACATCATTAAAATGTTCGGAGAGCATAATAAAAAAATAAAAATTGTAGATTTTAAAAAAATAATTAATGACAAAAAGGATAATCCTCAGGATTTATTTAAGGAGATTGATAATCTCATTCCTAGTAGTAGAAAAATCGATTACCTTGTTGGTCAATCCTTTGGTGGAGGAATTGCTTTGGAATATGCTATAAAAAATCCGGATAAAATTAATAATTTAATCCTGATAGATCCCTATATTATTAAGACGACCAACTACGTAGCGAAGTTGTTTGATAGACTGCTTGATATAATAAGGGCATCAAAAAAAGCTTCTTCCAGGCTTTCCCCGTTTCTTTTTTTGAGGAAATATTTATCGAGAATCAATCTCTTATTGAAAGAGGTTAGATTGATAAATCAGTTTGATCTCTTGGGGAGAAAAAACAGAATTGTAAACGTAGATACATTTTTTTTATGGGCCGAATTAGACAAAACTTGTCCCATAAAAAATTATGATCTAGTGAAAAAAGAATTTAAGAAAAACTACACTTTAATTAAGGTCTTGAAAGATGGTCATGATTGGAGCTTGAATAAGAAATTATTACAAAAGCAAATTCTTAAAACAGGTATTTTCAACTAGGGTGAATTCGTGTAATTAGGACAAATAAACCAAAAACCCCCTCTTGTAGAAGACAAGAGAAGATTTTTTATCCTTCACACCGTTTCTCCGGAAAGCAGCAATCCTGTGAGCAAAGTGGGGATTCTTTCTCTCAATCCTACGGAAGAAGAGAAATATACGAAGCCCCTTACACATTGTGAGCGATTTGGCTTCACGCTGAGTTCGCGAATGCGAAAGAATTACTACCAATTTAACTGAACAAATTTGGTGTGCAATCAAAAAGAGTTGCTTAAAGACTAGGAATATTTTTTAGCATTAGTTCTAATTAATTTAGCTACCAAATGTGGTGGAAAGATTAATTGCAACAAACACGATGTTGATTAATTTTTCTAAAATTTTCCATAAAATGCTTGTTCCAAAGACCCAATCGAAGGCAATTAGTCCAAAAAGTAAAATTGGGCCATTGCGTCGGTACGCTTCTCCAAGTGCTGGAGGTAAAAAATTCACGACTACTCCTCCACCATCTAGCGGGGGGATTGGTAGCAAGTTGAAAACCATCAGCACAATATTTATAAACATCATATTTTGCACAAAGAGAAATGCTGTTGAGCCGGGTTCCAACAGGTTGTGAGGGACTGCGAGTGCGAGTGCGACTACGAAATTTGCGAGAGGACCGGCGATTGAGGTTAAGATTTCTCCTGTTCGTGGGTTGGCAAAATTTCTTGGGTTTACTGGCACTGGTTTCCCCCAGCCGAATCCAGCGAAAAAAAGCATGAGTGTCCCAAAGAGGTCGAGGTGTCTCAGGGGGTTTAGGCTGATTCTTCCTTCGAATTTCGCGGTGGGATCGCCGAGATAATTTGCGGCGGCGGCATGTGCTGCTTCGTGCATGCTCAAAGCGACTAAAAATCCAGTGATCCATGAAATGATCTCAAGTGCGGAAAAATTCAGAAGAAACATTGAAAGAAGTGATTTTCAAAGGTAAGATTACGCGGTGCCCAAAGGGGCTCTCTGGAAAACGAATTAATTTTAACATTTTCAAAATGAGTAAAGTTTGTAGTCTTTGTAACAAGAGACCTGTTTCAGGTCAAAATGTCTCGCACTCTAAGCGAAGAACTAAGCGTAGGTTTAGTCCGAACTTGGTTTCGAAAAAATTTGGTGGGGTGAAGGTTTTGATTTGCACGGCTTGTTTGAGAACGCTGAAGAAGGTTAGTGTTAGCAAGGTCAGTAAAGCTGATGAGGTTGTGGGTGAGGCGAAAACTTCTAAGAAGGAATAATCTTATTTTTGCTTTGAACGCTGAAGCGATTTTTTTTCGCTTGCTTTTGAAATTTCGTGAAACGGAGAGGTCGCATAGTGGCCGAGTGCGCTCGCTTGGAAAGCGGGTAGGCGGGCAACTGTCTCGAGGGTTCGAATCCCTCCCTCTCCGCCAACCTACGCTTGTTGGGGCGAATTTTGGTTGGCAGGTTAAACTTTAAATAAAATTGGTTTGGTGGATTAAATTTAGGTTGGTAATTGTTTTATGATTTACTTTAAGCCGAAGGCGTTGCAACAGCTGGCGGAATTTCTCGTGGAGAGTTAAGATCCGATTAACTTTTTTTCTATGGGGTTTGACAGATTGTTTGGTTAATAGCAAAGTTATCTCTTTTTAGTCGGCAGCGTAGTCATTTTGGGGGCTTTTGATTCAGTTTTCGACAGAAATTAATCCAATCATCACCTTTATCAAAGTTAAAGTTAAAGGTGTTTTTAGGTTGGGCTATTTGGAGTGGTGATTTG
>Ga0307989_1000635_pt1 | contig 21763 bp, 13 predicted proteins | sample EllFjometagen185_FD_203164 | JGI IMG/M metagenome (GOLD analysis project Ga0307989, IMG submission 203164) | Marine microbial communities from Ellis Fjord, Antarctic Ocean - #185 | ecosystem: Environmental > Aquatic > Marine > Unclassified | place: Southern Ocean | collected 2014-10-08
TTCCACGTCAATGGTGGAAGCACCCGTATGGGTCATGTCACCCGAGATGGTACTGCTCTGGTTCACATCCAGCAATCCTGTCGCCAGGATTACGTCCCCTTCAATCTCGGCGCCTGATCCGTCGATCTGTAGTTCACCGCCGTTGATATTGATGGCACCACCAGTGCTGTTGTCAATATTCCCCTGTCCCGGCAGATCCAGGATAAAAGCACCCGTATCGAGGGTACCAACGTTACTATAAGTAAGGGTTTTAAGGGAGGCGACGTTAATGGTGGAGCTTGCTGTATGGGTGATTAAACCCGAAATGGTGAGGTCTTGATCCACCAGCAGATTTCCGTCCGCCAGCACAACCGCTCCGGATATCAAAGCGGTTCCTGCAGCACCGGTAGCCTGGAGATTGGCAGTAGCGCTGTTCAGGTTCAGGGTACCTGTATTGGCCAGTTCCCCGTCTCCTGACAATAACATGGTGGTGGTCGTAAAGTTGATGGGCGCACCGTTGGAATAGGTCAGGGTCTTGCCGGCTAAAATATCAATCTCTGAATTAGCTGTCTGGCTGAAGATCCCTGTGATCTCGGTGTCTTCATCAATGTTCAGGGTTCCCCCTGCCGCACTCACTGTCACCGCACTGGTAATGGTAGCCGTATCTCCGGTGACGTTTACCTCTGAAAGGGCATTGTTCAAGAGTATATCACCCGTTCCACCGAAACTTCCCATACCGGGAAGGGTCAGGGTAAAGGCGCCGATATTAATGTCAGCGCCGTCATAAGTCAGGGCTAAACCATTACCCACATTAATGGAGGAGGCATCCAGGTGCTGGATGGCACCGGTCATGGTCATATTCGCACCAACCCCAAAGATACCACCGTTCAGATCGATACCGCCAACGATTGAACCCGTTACGCCGTTGGCCTGAAGCTCACTGTTCAGGGTCAGGGTCCCTGCTGTGGAACTGAGGGTACCCACTGTCAGGGTATCGGTTCCAAGCACATCATCTGACATCATCTGTGCATCAAAACCCAGGTTCAAGGTGGTGAAGGTAAAGTCTTCATTAACGTTAATCCATCCGGTTCCCTGGTTGGCAGAGACCGTCACCTCTGTGATGGTACCGCCGCTGCCTGAAAGGGTCAGAGAGGAGCTGTCATTGTTGATATTAATCACTCCACCGGTATTGTCTATGGTTCCGCTGCCGGATACGGTCAGTTCAAAAGCCCCGATGCCAATAACATTAACGTTGGAGTAGGTCAGGGTCATTGGATTGGCCACGTCGATAGTAGAGGCCCCTGTGTGGGTTATCTGACCTGATATCTCAGAATCCTGGTTCACATCCAGGAGTCCTGCCGCCAGGATCACTGCCCCTTGAATCTCAGAGCCTGATCCGTCAATCTGAAGTTCACCACCACCGCTGATATTGATGGCACCACCGGTAGAGTTATCGATATTCCCCTGTCCCGGCAGATCCAGGATAAAAGCACCCGTATCGAGGGGACCCGCATTACTGTATGTCAGGGTTTTAAGGGAGGCAACATTAATGGTGGAGCTTGCTGTATGGGTGATTAAACCCGAAATGGTGAGGTCTTGATCCACCAGCAGATTTCCGTCCGCCAGCACAACCGCTCCGGATATCAAAGCGGTTCCTGCAGCACCGGTAGCCTGGAGATTGGCAGTAGCGCTGTTCAGGTTAAGGGTACCTGCACCCGTATTGGCCAGTTCCCCGTCTCCTGACAACAACATGGTGGTGGTCGTAAAGTTGATGGGCGCACCGTTGGAGTAGGTCAGGGTCTTGCCGGCTAAAATATCGATCTCTGAATTAGCTGTCTGGCTGAAGATCCCTGTGATCTCGGTGTCTTCATCAATGTTCAGGGTTCCCCCGGCTGCGCTGACGGTCACGGCACTGGTAATTGTCGCTGTATCACCGGTCACACTTAACACCGAATTGCTATCGTTCAGGATGATGCTGCTTGCACCAAAGGTCCCCATGCCGGAGAAAGTCAGGTTAAATGCCCCAATATTAATAGGGCCACCGGTATAGGACAAGGTCATGGCATCAGCCACTGCAATCGTGGAACTGGCTATGTGGGTAATATTTCCCCCAATAGCAGTGTTCTGGGTTGTTTCAAGCGTTCCACCAGCCAGGATAATATCGCCGCTGATGGTTGACCCCGAGGCGTTAATCTGAAGCAGAGCAGAGCTGTGATTCAGGTTGAACGCCCCGCCTGAGCTGTTATCAATGGTCCCTGTTCCGGTTACAGGCAGGTCAAGGGTGTACGCGTTGATGTCGATATCAGTTGCGTTTGAATAGGTCAGCGTCATGCCCGTCAGCACGTCTATGGTCGAACTGTCAGTATGGGTAACCGCGCCGGATATGGTGGTGTCTTCATTCAAATCCAGTGTACCACCGTTGAGAATGACCGGTCCTGTTATGTTTGTTGCTTCTGTCACCTGCAGAGTCGAAAGGGCACTCAGGAGCAGGGCATTGGTATTGGCAATCGACCCGGTTCCGCCGCCCGGTCCGGTTATCACCAGTGCTATTCCATTAACATCAAGGGCCGCTCCACTATAGGTAAGGGTTTTGGTGTCAGCAATATTGATTGTTGACGCGATCGTATGGGTAATATCACCGGAAATAGTTGTATCTTCATCCACGTCCAGGGTTCCATCATTCAATCGAATCGGCCCTGATATGGATGCGCCATTCACGATATTCAGTACTCCGCCGGTATCCAGGGAAAAAAAGTTGGTGTTGGCAACGGTTCCCGTTTGCTGCAGGTACAGGATCGATGTACTGGCAATGGCCGCTCCTGAATAGGCCAGAGTCATTCCTGGCTCAACCTGAATAGTTGAGTCTGTAGTATGGGTAATATCACTGGAGATATTCGTGTTGGCATTGATATCCAGGGTTCCACCGGCCAGTTGGACAGGTATATCGACCGTAGCTCCCTGGGTGACGATCAGTTTAGAACTTGCCCCATTGAGGTTCAAGAGGGCGGTACTATTGCTGAGGGTGCCGGTTTCAGCCAGGGTCACTGTCAGGCCATTGAAATCGATGTTTGAGGCCCCGTCATAGCTTAAGACCTTGCCGGCAGCTATCTCGATCGCAACATCCTCAATGGTTAATAAAATATCCCCGTCGATATCGGAGGTGGCATCAATATCAATGACGGCTGTGGAATCGCTTATTGCGATGTCACTGGTGATGGTGGCAGTATCCCCGGTGATATTAAGGGTTGAGTTGGTGCCGTTCAGGTTGATGGTCCCGGCTCCGCCAAAGCTGCCCTGTCCGGAAATAGCCAGGGTGAAAGGGCCAATATTGAGCGCTCCATCATATGTCAATAGCTGGCCGCCAGCCACAGCAATAGCCGAATCGGCAGTATGTGTGATTGTTCCGCCGATTGTCGGACTGGCATTTGTTCCCAGAGTACCACCGGCAAGCTCAATATCTCCGTCAATGGTTCCGCCAGCCGCCAGTAATCCGCTACCCAGAACCAGATCATCGCCTGCATCGGTGGTCAGGGTGGTGACAGTCAAGGTGCTGCCGCCGGCCAATGTGGTGTTCTCGTTCAGATCCAGGGTGGCTATCGAATAGTCAGCATCGACATTAATCTGCCCGGTTGTCTGAGCTGTTGATACCAGAACGGAGCTGATACTACCGCCTCCACTTCCGTTCAGGGTCAGTCTGGAATTGACGTTGTCCAGCTCGATTGGATTTGTGTTGGCAAAACTGCCCTGTCCAGAAAAGGTCAGATTGGAATCCTGGATGGCAAAGCTTAATCCGCCGTATGCAAGTGTTTTTAAGGAGCTCACCTCTATAATGGAGTCCGTGTCACTGTTATAGGTAATATCACCTATCAGGTCCGTACTGCCGGTGGCGATGATGGTCCCGCCGTCCAGTTCCATGTCCCCGATGAAGGTACCAGTTCCGTCGCTGGCAAATGTCAGGGTATGGGTGCTCAGGTCAAGGATTGTCCCGCCATAGGTCAGGGCCACCCCATTTGCGATATTAAAAACCGGTGAGGAATTGAACGTAATGTCACCGTTGATGGTACAACCAGCATCAATATCAAGGGTGGCGCTCGCCATCTGGATGTTTCCTGCGATGGTGAGGGCTCCGGTTACATTCAGGACTGATAGGGCAAAGTCAAGATCCAATAGACTGCTGTTGACCAGTGTCCCGGTGCCGGCAATAGTCAGCGTATTGTTGCCCAACAGGATGGGTGCCGCGTTAGCGAGGGTCAGGGTTTTTGTCCCAGCAATGATTACGGTTGAACTAACGGTATGGGTCACGGCACCATTAACAGTTGCGTCACCATCCACATCGAGAATTCCACCCGCCAGTTGCACGGCTCCATCAACGATACCGTTATCTGTAATATTCAATACGGAGGTACTGCTCAGGCTAAGAACTCCGGCTGAGTTATTGAGGGTTCCAGCGCCAGCGAATGTCAAGGTATAGGCCCCGAAGGCCCCGATGTCAAGTGCTCCGACGTTGTAAGTCAGTGTCTTGGTGTTGAGAATATCGACAGTGCTGCTGGCGGTCTGGGTGATGCTGTCTGATATGGTCACATTGTTGTTTATGTCCAGCGTTCCACCTGCCAGATCCACTGTGCCAGTGATGTTTCCAATACCGGTGATTTGAAGGGTTCCGCCTGTTTGTATCTCAATGTTGCCGCTTAAGGGGCCGCCTATGCCGTCCCAGGTGACTACATGCCCAGACGCTATAATAATATCATCGTCTGCGTTTCCACAGTCTGAATCGCCGGAGAAGGTTGCTGAACTCAGGACCGATCCACTGCTACTGCTGGTGCAGGCGCTGGTAATCAGTTGAAAGCTGGTGCTGGCGCTGTCTGTACCATCGCTGACAGTAACTGTGATGGTTGCGCTGCCAGACCCGACGACTGTCATTGTGAGCGTGCGGGTTCCGGTTGTTCCGGATATACTGATATTCAATGCAGGAACCAGAATCTGGTTATCCGAAACGGCGGTAGTAGTCAGGGCTGTGACATCGGATTCGGTATCAGCAATGGTAAACGAAACGACCTCGGTACCGGTTGTATATTTGTTGGTAATTGGATCGATGGTCGGGGGATCGTTTTCGGATGTAACTGTGAGCAGAAAACTACTGATGGTGGAGTTTGTACCGTCGCTGACAATCAGGGTAATGGTGACAGTTCCATTCTCATCTGAGGCTGGTGTGATATTGATGGTGCGATATTCGCCACTTCCGCCAAGAACAATATTTAAACTTGGTACAAGTGTTGTGTTTGAGGTTGATGCTGAAACAGTCAGGTTTGCAGATGCAGTATCACCATCTATGACTGTGAAAGCAAGATCCCCGGTCGTACCTTCCTCATTGATGGTCTGGTCCGCAATAACGGAGATGACTGGTACGTTGCTGGCTGAACCGGTCGATATGTTTTCTGAATCCGATGCTGCTTCAGGGTTTTCAACTTTTCCGCAGGACGCAGTCAATAAAAGCAGTCCCAGGACCCATATTGTCAGAATCGATTTCAATGGATTGATTTTAACCATTGTTTCCCCACTCCTAGTGATCGTCATTTTCAGGATACTACCATTTCCAGCTCAATTGCAAACGGAGTTCGGAAGGTGATCTCGGGTCACTGAATCCAAATACAATTTTATCCGGATTGATTGGATTTTGCTGACTGGCCCGCTGCGAACTATCCGCATGGCCGCTTGCGTCATTATCAAAAAAGTGTTTATACAAGAGATACCCTTCCACGCAGATGGCAAGAATGCTCAGGCTGTTATATAGGGTGACGTTTTCCTGATAGCTGGCCATCTTTTCTTTGTTTACTTCATAATCCACTTCAAGAGCGTTACGTTCGCTTGATGTTGTGGCAGTTACCCATTGGCTCTTCAGCAAATCATTTTTACTCTCAAGACTATCATAATTTGATGCATTGTCCGTCGAGATCCAGCTAAAAATCAAAAAAGCAGAACCGGTTGCAATGTCCCATTTGTATCTCATCCAGAGCGGCTCTTCTTCGACAGGTTCAGGAGGCGCCGTAATAATCCGTTCTTCGGGTTCTGACGACATTTTTACCTCGGTCGTCGGTTCTTCTGCCGTTTTCACTTTTTCGGTGATTTCTGTCTTTTTTATAGGTGTTGATTGTTGATCCTGTTTCTTGTCTGCAATCTGCGTTCCCTTGGCTGGTTTTGAATCAGGTTTCTCTGACTTCTGCAAATTTTCAGCCATCTTTTTTGCAACTGTCGCCGGAGTTGGTTGTTTCTTCGCCTGTTTTTCTGCTTTGTTGATGGGAAACACTGGCTGGGCGACGATTGGTTTCGCCGTTTTTGGCTTCAGCACGGGTGGTTCAGGCATGCGCTTCTTTTGCGCTATGGCTATGGATTTCTTACCTGCAACAGGGATTTCCTTCACTTTTACCGGCTCAGGCTTTTTGGGCATTTGCGGATCGGGAATAACGGTTTTCGCTGCCACTTCTTCTATGGTTGCGACAATCATTGATATCGCTGCAGCGGACTTACCCGGGTCTATGGTTGGGGAGCTGAAATCGTTCAGCAGTTTTTCCGGAACCCATGTAATAATCAGTTCCCCTGTTGTCTTTGAAACGGAAGCGATCTCTCCGGGGGGCAGTGGCTCGAATCTGTTAGTTGAACGGTCGAAAATCCTGACTTTTCCTTTGGTGTTTGCAGCCAGGGTCTGTTTATCTGTTTGTTGAACGACATATTCGCCGCCAAATGGGACAATTTTGTTTGCTCCGGCATTGACATGAACCTTTCGGCTTTGAGAGGGCAGGTCTTTTGCCCATATTTTTCCCTGGATGACATTGATTCGGTAGATCGAATGATCATATTTTGTAGCGATTCTGGAAACCCGGACAGTTGTAGAGGGGCCGAGAATGACCTCGTTTCCCTTTTTTTCGGGCGAAAAGCGGATGGAGGCTTTTCCGTTTTTTCCGGTCCGGACCTCATCATTTTCGTACAGTGTCATCCCCCACTTAAACATAGGCAACGATGACCCTTCTCTGATGACAGATACTGTGGGCGATATCTCTTTCAGGATGACGCCGTTCCAATCATGTCTTTGAATCTGGGCATGAAGGGGTGAGCCCATTCCGCTCAGAAATATAAAAATTATTAGTAATATCGGTAATTTGCGCATAAACACCATGGCAGCCTGAGACACCTGTTGGTCTCTGAATATTCAAAATACGAAACAATCGTCGATTTGCTATGCGAGTATTATACCTTAACTATCTATTTTTAAAATCATCCTGTCATTTTACCCACCCCCGGCAGTTGTTCATGGACAGGTGCAGGGAATGAAATAATAAGTCTGTAGAACCTGAATTACGGGATTTCGCAGGTGAATTCATGACCATGAAATTGATGATCATTCTGTTGTTTTGAAGTCTACAGTGCTCGATATTAAAGAGAAAACAGGCCAAAACGGTGTTAAATTCGTCCAGAAGTAGTGTTGCAAAGTGTAGATGAAATGGCGGGGCCTAATAGAGGTGTTGGGCTGGAGTAGTTGTCGTGTGTCAACTCTGGCTGATCAGCAGCACGATCTCATAAATAAATGAGATGACAGCCACCAGAAAACCGACGATGGACCAGATGGCAGAGTTACGGCCCCTGATCCCGATCACAGATCGGCTGATCAGCAGGATGGCGTAGACAGACCAGGTGAATACTGGCAGCAGCTGCCGCAAACTGATTCTCGGAGCGCCCTGGTAGGTATAGAAACCCATCACGACCCCCAGCATCAGCCCAACTGTCAGAAACAGGAATCCGGCTACTATCATCCTGAAAATAATAGTGTCCAGCATTCCGAGGCTGGGGACCTTGACTTTCTTGATCAGCAAGGTTTTATTCTTGATGCGCTTTTCCTGGTACAGGAAAAAGGTCGAGGTCAGGCAGGCAACTCCGAAAAGCAGGTATCCCAGCATGGAAAGGGATCCGTGAGCAACCAGAAGGGAACGGCCTGTTAGTGTGGATCGTTCCATGAATTCCTGTGAGATAATAGGCAGGTCAGCAATGAGCAGTGAGTGTACCAGCAGCGTGATGGTCAGGGGTGGAAAAATCAGCTCAAATATCTGGTCGGGAAAATAAATGTTCAGAATAAACAGAACCAGTATCAGGAGCAGTGACAGGAACATCAACAGGCCTGAAAGGGAGTGGAACAGGATAGTCTGCATCTCCCCATAGTTGCTGACTATGAAGATCAATTGCAGGCAGAACCCCAGCACCAGAGACCGATGTCCCCAAATGCTTGCCCGTTGTTTCATTTGAAAGTAGGAGAGGCAGCAGAGCACCCAGCCGATAAAATAGACGCTGCATAAACTCCAAAATAGTATATCCAATTCCCAGACCTCCTGTCCTGTTTTTGCTCCGGGTGTAGCGTGTCGTTTTTATGTCTACCAGTTGGCAGGAAGTTTACCAGCTTGACTGAGAGTGTGCAATAGATCATCTCGCATCGCTTGAACAGCCCGGGCTGCGTCCCCGGCGAAATCGGAAGGGGAGTTGCTGCTTTGTGACTGGCGATAGGCATACATAATACCTCGTGAGGAGTTGATCAGGGCCCCGTATCCTTTTTCATTAAACGAGTTAGCCACCTGTTCTGCCGTTCCGCCCTGGGCGCCGTATCCTGGGACCAGAAAATAACTTGAGGGCATGGCGCTTCTCAGCAGGGCGGCCTCTTCCGGCCAGGTGGCTCCCACAACAGCACCAAGTGGTGAAAAACCGTTTTCTCCTATCAGGGTGGACCCTCGTTTTTCGATATCCAGGGCAATTTTGTGAAAAAGGGGCAACCCATCAACAATGGCTTCCTGGTACTCTCCGGCCGAGGGATTGGAGGTGCGCACCAGGATGAACAGGCCCTTGTCATGTTCCTGGCAGACCGATACAAACGGATCGATGGTATCGCTGCCCAGATAGGGATTGATGGTTAGAAAGTCAGGCTTGACGGTTTCCGTTGTCCCATCGATCAACGGTGTCCGGCCCAGATGTCCCCTGGCATATATAGATGCCGTATGGCCGATGTCATTTCGCTTTGAATCGTCTATCACCATCAGCCCCAGTTCTTTTGCTCTTTCCACGGTCCTTCGGAAAGCGGAAAGCCCATCTGCTTCGTACAACTCATAACAGGCCATCTGCAGTTTGACCGCCGGAACCAGGGGATGAATCTCTTCCAGAAGTGCAGCGTTGAAATGGTAGATGGCTTCGGCTGCTGCCCGGGTGGTGTTGCCGAACTGCCTGACCATTTCATCTTTGATGGGTGCGGGAATATGTTCGACTTCCGGATCCAGCCCGACTACTATCGGGGAGGATTTTCGGTTGATTTCAGCGATTAGCTGATCGATTACAAGCATTTGGATCGGGTCTGAGGGTTGAAGGTGAGGATCAGATAACCGCTTTCGGGTCTGTGCTAACCCTTGTTTTTCAGGCTGGCCACAAACTGGGTTAGTCTCTTGGACATGACCTGTTGCAGTTCGTCCAGACTAGACATGTCGCTCTTAATCTTGCTGCGTTTTTCATTGATAAAGGTCATTAGACTTCTTTCCAGTTCCTTGATACGTGGTTCTATATTTTCAGTCTTGGCCGGGGGGGCTGATTTTTTCGACGGGACTGCAGGACTATTGCCGGACAGGGAATCTACCAGGCGATCCACTTTTTTCTCAAGAGCGGCAACCCGTTTCTCCAGGTCTGTCTTTTTAAACTTTTCAGCCGCTTTCTGAGCACCACTGGTAATTTTCTGTTTGATTGATTTCTGGCTGGCTCTGGCTTCCGGTTTGGCTTTTTTGGAGGTGCTGCTGTTTTTGACAGCTTTTTCCGCCTTTTTCTTGAAAAAACCGGACTTATAGTGGCGAATCGTGTTGGGTCTGACCTTGGGAAATTTCGTATAGAGTTCCTGGTTGGTTATCTCGAGGTTTTTCTCGAGAACATTTCGGATTTGCTGCGCAATACTATCGGCCATTATGTCCTCCCTCTTTATGGGCAATCTGATAAGACCAGCGAAAATGGTGGTAAAAGTGTGTACTTGCCAATAAACCGCTATCCCGACTAAAATCAACCTGATGGTGGCTGATCTGCTTCCAAGGCTTTAGCGGTAAAAAAAAGCTGTTGCCTGGTCCCGGATCCTGCCTGTAAACTGCGTCTCAGGCTTAATGACTGGATATCACAGGCATTGCGTAAACACAACCGCTAATTGGTCGGCAGGCCCAGTGCCATGTCTGAAAAAAAGTGGTTAGAGTTGAAACCGGATTCAACAAAGTGATCAGGTTAACTTATCATGGAAGTACAGGTTTTCGAAGCCAGTAACGGGGCTTGTCCCTATCTGGATAATCTGGAGTGGGTCAGCAACATGTTCCGGGTGGACGAGATTAAAAGCTCTGTTTACGAAAAGCTGATCGATAACGGGTTTCGCCGAAGCGGACACTTTTTCTATAAGAATAAATGCCCGAACTGCAAAGCGTGTATTTCGATTCGAATCAAGGTCCAGGAATTTTCACTATCTCGTTCCCAGAAACGGATCTGGAAAAAAAATCAGGATCTGAAAGTCGTTCGGCGATCGGTCGAGTTTGAACAGGAAGGCTTTGATCTGTATCGCCGATATTGCATCTGGAAACATCAGTCGGAAACCAGCGAGGAGAATTATCGGGATTTTCTGATTGCGACTGCTGTCGACACTTTCATGATGCGTTATTACCTAGGGGAAATCCTGGTAGGCATTGGCTGGGTAGATCTGTTGGCAAATTCGCTGAGTAGTGTCTATTTCGCGTTCAGCCCAGATTATGCCAAACGGAGCCTTGGTGTCTATTCTGCATTAAAGGAGATAGAATTGGCGGCGGAGATGGAGAAGCCCTTTCTGCATATGGGTTTCTGGGTAAAAGAATGTCAGGCAATGGCTTATAAAGCACAGTTCAAACCCTACCAGTTACTGGAAAATGGGCTTTGGCTGGAAGGGGACCCCGTTGTAAAAAACTGACGTGGAAACGGAACGGTTTCAGCGGACTCTTTGCCACAATATACCCCCGCTGGAACCACTTAAATTCTTGAATAGTACAAATAATTCAATAAGATGAATATTTTGCGTTGCTTTATGATGCTATTTGTGTATAATATAACGGCTTAGAAGAAAGATAAACAGTCGATCTTTTCTTGTTCAGAATTGAAATAGTTATATTTTGCAGTTTTTAAACAAATATCTAACAGCCCACTATAATGAAAGACATCGAGGGAAAATTGCTGGAAATGCAGAAAGCAATTATGGACGATATCGAAGTTGAAAGGAATAAGTCGGCGACAGCTGTAACCGATGATATAGGCGATGATATCGATCATGCAAACGAAGAACGAAATCGGGAATTATACCAGTTACTCGCCGAGCGCGACCAGCAGAAGTTGAAGCAGATAAAGAATGCTCTCGACAGTATCCATGCAAAAACATACGGTGTTTGTGAAGACTGCGGAGATAAAATCGGCAAGGCGCGCTTGATTGCTCTGCCATTTACCAAGCTTTGTATTGACTGCAAAAGTGAACAAGAGCGGCTGAAGGGTGTTGAAAAAATTCCTGATTCACCGGTGCAGAACTACACCAGTAGTAATGATGATGTTTGATTGAGGGGCGAGGATTCGCCCCCTGGGCAACAGCGTTCACATGACGAATCTTCTCAATTTCAGTCCAGAGCTCTATTTTGCCTTCTTCCTTGTCGTCCTCCGTGTTTCCGGTATTTTTGTTACTGCACCTGTTCTGAGCGCCGGAAACGTTCCTGGCGTTTTACGGATATATTTCAGTCTGATCTGCTCATTTATCATCCTCAGTATTATTCCGGTTCCCAAAGTTCCACTCACCGCTACTGTTATTGACTATCTTCTTCTGGGGGCTAAGGAGTTGATGGTTGGTTTGTTGCTTGGGGTGATTCCCCGGATCATGTTTGCAGCGGTGAACTTTGCTGGAACCATCATCGGTTTTCAGATGGGACTGAGCATTGCCAATGTAATGGATCCCCAGACCGATATGCAGGTGTCCATTATAGCATCCTTTGAGACGATCCTGGCCACTTTGCTGTTTATCGTTCTGGACGGCCATCATGTTTTCTTTGAAGCCCTGATTGTTAGTTATCAGAAGGTGCCCATTCAGGGGTTTCTATTCACACCTGGAAAGATCGAATTTCTGTTGCGGATCATGGGTGATCTGGTTATTGTTGGACTCAAGCTGGGATCTCCCATTATCATTTCCATGTTATTGGCGAATGTGATCATGGGGTTCATGGCACGGAGTATTCCACAGATGAATGTTTTTATTGTCGGTTTTCCATTTACAATAGGGCTAGGGTTACTCCTGATTATTATCGGTATTCCGCATATGGTGGATGCACTGACCAAAATCTATGGAACATTTGGCAGGCAGATCCTGCAGATGTTGGACTTGATGGCGAAATAGGGCATGGCTGAATCATCAACCGAAGAAAAAACCGAAGCGCCGTCGCAGAAGCGGCGAGAAGATGCCAGAAAAGAGGGGCAGGTAGCGTTCAGTCGCGAAGTGTCTGCCGTTTCCCTGTTGGGCAGTTTTCTGTTGCTGTTCTTTTTCCTGGGAAATAGCATTCTTGATGCATTCAAGGCGTCCTTCATCTACGCTTTTAATAACCTGTCGCAGTCAGAGTTGACGGTTGCACTGCTTCAGCAGCTGACAGATTTTTTCCTTAACGAAACGGTACTGGTTGTCATTCCCTTTTTCGCTACGGCCATTGTGATGGGCATCATGTCCAGCGTGGTGCAGGTTGGCTTCAATATCACCTTAAAACCGCTGACTCCGAAATTCGAAAAGCTGAGTCCCCTGAAGGGGATTGGCCGGATTTTTTCGAAGCAGGCCTTCAGCGAGTTTCTTAAATCGATGTTCAAGATGGGGGTCATCGGGTACATCGGTTACTATACTTTCAGCAACAGCCTCGATCGAATCATCGGTCTGATCGATACAGACTCCAGGGACTTGATGAATGTCGCCGCAGAAATTGTGGGGGATTTTGTCTTCCGTCTCTTTCTGGCCTTTCTGATTCTGGCGATATTTGATTTCCTCTTCCAGAAATGGGACCTGGAGCAGAAGTTGAAGATGTCCAAGCAGGAGGTCAAAGAGGAGCACAAGCAGTCGGAAGGAGATCCCACTTTGAAGGCCCGGATTCGGCAGATACAGCAGCAGCTGAGCCAGGCGAGAATGATGCAGGAAGTGCCGACTTCGGACGTGGTTATCAATAACCCGACCCATTTTGCCGTGGCGCTGAAATATGACCGGGAGTTTATGGGCGCTCCCCAGGTAGTTGCAAAGGGGATGGATCACATGGCGCTGCGTATTATCCAGATTGCCAGCGAAAATGATGTGGTTGTGTACCAGAACCCTGGAGTGGCCCGCGCACTCTATTTTCAAGTGGAAATCGGTCAAGATTTGCCGGAAGAGTTTTACAAAGCGGTGGCTGAAATTCTGGCCTTTGTTTACAAGGCACAGAAACGACAATTTAAACGGTCCTAAAAGTCTCAATAAAATAGTGTCTTAACTGAGCAAGTCAGGAAATGTCACCGAAAAATAGGACCGGGTGACGAGAATGGTATTTTTACTGCATTTTATACCCGATATATAAAGCCTGCGGAAATCCTCATGCAGGTCCAGCCCGAAACTGAAATCAACCCACTGAAAATAGATGGTTGCCATAGCAGATACCGAATCCGGCAGTAAAAGGTCTAAATGGGATATCTCCCTTGCTGTTGGAATGATCGGAATTCTGGGTGTCATGATCCTCCCCCTGACACCTTTTCTGCTGGATATCATGTTCGCGCTCAATATCACGATTTCGGTCCTGATTCTCTTTGTCGGCCTCTACACCATCAAACCATTGGAATTTTCAGTTTTCCCTAGTGTTCTGCTGGTAACGACACTTTTCCGGCTCTCCCTTAACGTCGCGTCCACACGGGCGATCCTGACAAATGGAAAGCGGGGCCTGTCAGCAGCTGGTGACGTCATCCAGGCATTTGGCGGGTTTGTGGTTGGTGGAAACTATGTTATTGGGATTATCATCTTCCTGATCTTTGTGCTGATCAACTTCATTGTTATCACTAAGGGTGCCGGTCGGATTGCAGAAGTCGCGGCCCGGTTTACTCTGGATGCCATGCCAGGTAAACAGATGGCTATCGATGCCGACCTTAATGCGGGTATCATCGACGAGATAGCAGCGAAGAATCGACGGTCTGAAATTCAACAGGAGTCTGACTTTTTCGGAGCCATGGACGGTGCCAGCAAGTTTGTTCGTGGAGATGCCATTGCAGGTCTGGTGATTACGGCGATTAATATTATCGGTGGCCTGGTGCTGGGTGTCATGTTCTATGGAATGGATATCGCCAAGGCGGCTTCGACCTTTACCTCACTGACGATTGGTGATGGACTGGTCAGCCAGATTCCGGCATTGATCATATCAACTTCCGCCGGTATCGTGATCAGTAAGACCGGCGCATCAAATCGGCTGGGGAAGGACCTGGGGATACAGATTCTAGGCAATCCGCTTTCATTGGGGCTGGCCTCCATGACCCTGTTTGTTTTTTCGCTGGTGCCTGGAATGCCCAAACCGACTTTTATCCTGCTGGCAATGGTCCTGGGATTTTTTGCATGGAAGGGATCGCAACGAAGAAAACAGGAAGAGCTTGAGCAGGCACATCAGGTAGAGGTACAGGAGATAGAGGAGGCAAAAGAGTCCAGTGAAGAGATTTCGGATCTGCTGCCCATCGATACGCTTGGTCTGGAGTTGGGGTATGCCCTAATTCCGCTGGTGGATCCGGAACAAGATGGCGAACTTCTGGAAAGGGTCAAGGCCATCCGGCGACAAATAGCGCTTGACCTCGGGTTTGTGGTACCACCGGTTCACATCAAGGATAACCTGCAACTGGAACCCGGCGCTTACAGCTTGATTATCAAGGGTATCGAGGTTGGCAAGGGTGAGATGATGATGGATCATTATCTGGCCATGAAGGCTGGTGAAGTGGATGAAGAGATGGACGGACTGGAAACCGTGGAACCGGCTTTTGGATTGCCGGCCATCTGGATTTCGGAAGATGATCGTGAAAAGGCTCAAATCTCGGGTTACACTGTCGTGGATGTTCCAACGGTGGTGTCAACCCATCTGACTGAAATCATCAAGAGGCAGGCGCCTGAATTTCTGGGACGTCAGGAAGTTCAGAAGCTGATGGACAAGGTTGCCGAAAGTGATCCGAAGATCATCGAAGAGCTGATTCCAGATCTGCTGGGACTGGGAACCATTCAAAGGGTTCTGCAGAATCTGCTCAGGGAAAACGTTTCTATCCGGGATATGAACACCATTCTGGAGACGATGGCTGACATCGCCCAGTACACCAAGGTGCCTGACATACTGACTGAACATGTGAGAGAGGCCCTCTCCAGAAATATCTCCAGGCAGTATCAGACGGATGATGGAAGCATTCCAGTCATGACACTTGACCAGGAGATCGAAAACAAAATTGCCGAATCCATCCAGGATACCGGCCAGGGATCCTACCTGGGAATTGATCCTGCAATAGGAGAGGCAATTATTACCGCCATCGAAAACAGCCTTGATACCTTTTCGATGTTTAATTACCAGCCACTGATTCTCTGCTCCCCCATTGTCCGTCCTCACCTCAAACGGTTGACGGAACGGGCGGTCTCGAATCTGGTTGTGCTGTCCCATAACGAAATTTCGCAGGATGTCCGCATCGAGTCCCTCGGATTTGTCGAAATAGGGGCACAACCGGTCGAAGCATAGAAACCCTGTTGGATCAAGATCTGCCGGCCTTCTGAGGGCCAGCCGATCTTGACTTCGACACCGGGACACTCTATGCTCTAAAGCCATTCCCAAATAAATTTTTCAGAAAAAGCCGCCGACTGTTTCCGCACGTTTCAATTGGAATGTTGCGAGAAATGTCAATCGGCTATTTAAGGCGCCCTGCCACTTTCAGGAACCAGCCATGCGCATACTTCATACTTCCGACTGGCATATAGGCCGGCAGTTCCATGGTGTGTCTCTATTAGATGATCAGGCTCATGTGCTGGATCAGATTCTGACGATAGCCAAAAATCAGAAAGCTGACGTCATTCTGATTGCCGGTGATATCTATGATCGGTCCATCCCTCCTTCCGGTGCAGTGGCCCTGCTGGATGATGTATTCAACCGCATCTGCAACGAATTGAACATACCTGTTATCCTGATAGCAGGCAATCATGACGGGCCGGAGCGATTGGGCTTTGGTTCCCGGCAGATGGCGGGATCAGGACTGCATATCATCAGCTCCCCTATTGACAGCATCCAGCCGATTATCCTGGAAGACAAACATGGACCGGTTGCCTTTTATGGCTTTCCCTACACGGATCCTATTACCTGCCGTAATTTGTTCAATGCCGACGTCTCCACTCACGATGATGTGATGTCCTACCTCGTTTCACTGGTGAAGGATACCCATGATCCACAGCAGCGCTGTGTGGCTTTGGCTCACCTTTTTCTGGACGGCGGAGAAACATCTGAATCAGAACGTCCCCTTTCCATTGGCGGATTGGATCAGGTATCAGCCCACTATTTTAAAATTTTCAACTACGCAGCCCTGGGGCATTTGCATGGCCGACAGTATAAAGAGTCAGAAAAGCTTCGCTACTCAGGTTCCATTCTGAAATACTCCTTCTCTGAAGTGAACCATCAGAAGTCTGTTACCCTCGTCGATATTGACGGTCAGGGCAGTTGTGTCATTGAAGATATCCCTCTGGTGCCGAAACGGGATATGCGGATTCTGGAAGGATTCCTGGCAGACCTGCTGAAACAGGGACAGACGGACCCCCGTAAAGATGACTACTTAATGGTCCGGCTTCTGGATACGCATGCGATTCTTGATATCATGCACAAGCTTCGTGATGTCTATCCGAATGTGTTGCACATGGAACGCCCCGGACTGATGGTTTCCAGCGATCAGCCTCAACTGCCGCGGGATCACCTGAAACGGGGGCAGATGGCCCTGTTCAGAGATTTTTTTAAGCAGATCAGCGGAGAAGAGCTGAGTCTGGAACAGAGTCAACTTGTTGAAAAATCCCTGGAAGAGATGAACCAGGGAGAGGAGCAGCAACTTTGAAACCTGTTTCATTGAGCATGACCGCATTCGGACCTTTTTCCGGAACGGAAACCATTGACTTTGAAAGACTGGGTCATAACCCCCTTTTCCTGATTAACGGTCCAACCGGTTCAGGAAAGACGACTATCCTGGATGCCATCTGTTTTGCGCTCTACGCCAAGAGTACCGGAGATGAACGGGAAGCAACGCAGATGCGCTGTGATTTCTCGGAACCGGGAATCCTGACTGAAGTAACCTTTATTTTTAAACTGGCCGAAAAAACCTATCGCATTCGACGGCTCCCGGAACAGCAAAGACCCCAAATAGGACGAGAAGGATTTACCAACCAGAAACCCCATGCTGAATTAGTCGAAATACGGGAAGGGGGAGAGGAACGATTGATTGTCGCTGAAAAAGTGATGGAGGCAACCCGTGAGATCGAGGAAATGACCGGCCTGAATGCGGACCAATTCAGACAGGTGATGGTGCTGCCTCAGGGAAAGTTTCGGCAATTGTTAATGGCTGAATCAAAAGACCGCGAGAAGATCTTCAGCAAGCTGTTTCAAACACAAATCTATCAAAAGCTGGAAGAGAGCTTGAAATCCCAGGCCGGCGAGATTCGTCGGGAGCGGGATGAGCAAACCCATAAAAATAAGGGAATTCTAGAGGCTGTTGAACTTGAGACCGCAGAGGAATTGTCTGAAGAACTCGAAGCCCTGTCTCCCAAATGTGAAGAGGCCCGACTGAAAAAGCAGGCGGGTGACAAAACATTTCTGGCAGCTGTCAACCAGCTTCAGGCCGCCAGAAACCTGTCCAGCCAGTTCCTCGAACTGGAAAAAACCCGTCAACAACACAACGAGTTGCTTGCCAGGTTACCGGAGATCAACCAGAAACGTCACGAGATGTCCAGGGTAGAACTGGCATTGACGCTTTTGCCGTTGCAGAGGGAAGTCAACCGCTGTCGAAGCGAACTGACCGCAGCTACTGAAAAGCTGGACCAGACGGAAAAAGATAAAAGGCTAACCCGGGAAAACCTCAGCGTAGCCGAAGAAAAGCTGAAGTCCGTAGACTCTCTGACAGTGAAGTTGGACCAGGAGAAACAGACGCTGGCCAAACTGGACGGCTACCTTCAACGGTCAGCCGATTTTTTAAAAGTGACACAGGAACTGGCGGCTGCGGAAAAAGATGAGAAAGAAGCTGGCAGCTTGCTGTCAAAGGCAGATGAGAATCAGAACCAGTTGGCAAAAGCCCTGGAACAGTCGGAAAAAGAGCTGACTGATCTGCAACAAGCTCAAACAGTTTTCGCAGACAAGAAACTTGAATTGAAAGAACTGTCGGATCATCTACCTGCCAGGGAGGAGCTGGTCAATCGACAACAAAAGCTGGTCCTGGAACAGGAGCAGTTGACCCAGACGGAGCAGACCGGGAAGCGACTGGCGAATGCCCATGATGAATCTGAAAAGCTTGTCATAGCCCTGGAGATGAGTTGGCATCTGGGGCAGGCGTCCCTGTTGGCCAAGGACCTGAAAACAGGGACTCCCTGCCCGGTCTGTGGCAGCCTTGACCATCCAGTACTTGCACAGACTGGTGATATTGTTCCCTCTGAGCAGGAACTGGAACAGGCCCGCAAAGACAGAAACCAGCTTGGAACGCAACTGGCAAAAGCCAGGGAAGACTATGCTGAGGTCAGAAGCAGAACCGCGAGTCTACAAAAGGAGATCAATCAGGCGACAGAGAAAATGGGGCCTCTCTTCGGTACGTCCACAGATGTGCTGAAAGACCGAATAAAAATGGTTGAAGCTGATGTCCATCGTCTTCAAAAAGAGCAGGGAAAAATTAATGGGATAACAGGAATCATCGTTAACCAAAAAATAGAGCTTACATCAGTGCGCGAAGCTTTTGGTGAAGTCCAGCGACAGGCTAATGTCAAGAAATCTGTGTTGGCGGGTGTCAGAGCGAAATTAGAGAGTGCCAGGCAGGAGCTTCCGGAAGTCTATAGACAGGCAGGGGCACTGGAACAAAAACAAAAAGAGACGCAGCAGGGTATTGAGGAACAGGAACAGAAAATTAAAGCCATACGCCATACCCACCAGGAACTGGCAGGACAGTGGAAAGCGGCAGAGGCATCCTCTCTGGCTGCGGCCGAGTCCCGCAAGACTGCAGTGAAAGCCTTGCAGAATACCACTGCTCGTTGGGAATCTGCTTTAAAAGAGAGTGTTTTTGAGACAGAAATTACATTTCAGGTATCGCTTCAGCAGGCAGAACAACTGGAAAACAGTCAAAAGGAACTGGATGAGTACGATTCACAGGTAAGCTCTGTCAAAGGAGCGCTGGAACAGCAAGCGCTGGTGTTAAAAGACCAGAAAAAACCTGATCTGGCATCCCTTGAGGCATTCCTCCAACAGGTAGAAACCGAAAAGGCAGCGACTGATAAAATCTGGCAGGTGATGGACAATCGGCTGAACCTGCTTCTGGACACCAGGAAAAAGCTGAAGAAGGCTGCCGCAGAAAGTGAAAAACTGGATCAGCGATACGCCCTGGTAGGAACCCTGAGTGATGTGGCAAATGGTCTGACCGGAAACAAGGTGAGCCTGCAACGGTTTGTGCTCAGTGTGCTGTTGGATGATGTGTTGGTTGAAGCCAGTCATCGATTGAAATCAATGAGCAAGGGTCGGTACCAGCTATTGCGGAAGGAAGATAGAAGCAAAGGAAACAAAGCTTCCGGATTAGACCTTGAAGTAGAAGATGCGTATACAGGCAAGGTACGGTCGGTTGCCACGCTTTCAGGTGGAGAAAGCTTCATGGCCGCCCTGGCGATGGCGTTGGGGTTATCAGATGTCGTTCAGGCTTATGCCGGGGGGATCAAACTGGATACCCTCTTTGTTGATGAAGGATTTGGAAGTCTTGATCCGGAATCCCTGGAGCTGGCCATCCGGACCTTGATCGACCTTCAATCATCAGGCCGTATGATCGGCATTATCTCTCACGTATCAGAACTCAAAGAGCAGCTGTCCACCCGCCTGGATATTGTGGCGGATCACAAAGGCAGTAGCATCCGTCTTGTAACACCAGAGGGATAACCATCAAACCGATGCCACCCAAAAAACTCTTCTACGGCTGGACCATTGTCGGTGTCACCTTCCTGATAGGGGTCACCCAGGCGGGCGTTTTTCAGAATGTGCTGTCAATCTTCCTGAAGCCCATGGCAAGCGAGTTTGGATGGAACCGCTCCATGATCACGGGCTCCATTGCCGTCGGTTCCCTGGCCGGGGGGGTCATTTCACCCTTCATTGGTCCCTACCTGGATCGCTATGGTCCTCGAAAACTGGCTTTCTGGGGGATTACCATTCTGAGTGCTGGCCTGATCGCTCTCTCACAATTATCTCATATCTGGCAGCTTTACCTGTTTTTCGGCACCGGCCGTATGATCGCCTCCGGTTTGCTGGCATTGGTTGTAACCGTCAGCGTATCCAACTGGTTCATTGAGAAGCGGGGCCGGGCTATGGGGATTTCCCAGCTGGGTAGCCGTATCGGGATTGCTTTTCTGCCGCTGTTGGTCCAATCGATCATCATCAGCTTCGGCTGGCGTTCAGCCTGGGCTGCACTGGGATTGATCGTGTTTGTTGTTTCGGCTCTGCCGGCACTTATTTTTCTGAAACGCCGTCCTGAGGATATGGGCCTGTTGCCTGATGGCAAGGTACCTGAAAGAGTGCAGACGGATGAATCAAATGGTGAGATTGCGGTCCATGCCATCCCTGATGCCTCGCTGGCGAACGAACCCGTCTGGACACGGAAAGCCGTCTTCCGGACAAAAGCCTTCTGGCAGCTGATTCTGGTCATGAGTGTCATATATTTTGTCGGGGCAGGGGCCAACTTCCACCTGTTTCCCTTCATGACCGATCAGGGAATACCACCGAAGGTAGCAGTGTTGGTGATCACGGTTCTGTCAATTTGTAGCGCTTTAGGAGGGGTGTTTTTCGGTTTTCTGGCCGAGAGGATATCCGTCAAACGGTTGCTGGGTTTTGTATTAATAGCTATCGGGTTGATGTTCTACACGATTTTCTGGGCTGTTGAGAACACAGGGCTTCTGTTTCTGTTTGCGGTGGTTTATGGGCTTATCAGGGGGGGCGTCCTGCCTTTGATATTCCTGGTCTGGACGGAGTTTTACGGTCGTCTCTCTTCGGGTGCCGTGCTGGGGCTGGGGAGTCCTTTTCGGTTGACGGCGAATGCCGGTGGACCGGTGTTCGCTGCTGTCTGCTTTGACCTGTTCCACAACTACTGGATCCCGTTCTCTGTTTTTGCGATCTTGCTGATTCTGGCAGGCATCATGTCACTATTTGCCACACCCCCATCACCACCAGCGTAGGGATCCCAAAAACCAACTTCGTTTTACTAATGGAAACCGTGTCCTGGGCATAGTCAAGTTCAATTGGCTTTTTCCTGAGAGCCAAAATCCCCCCTTGAGGGGGGAACGGGGGGTGTAACAGATGCTGACTTCACAATAGGCTGGATAACATCCCCCTAGCCCCATAAGCGCTAAGTTATTTTAGTTGACATAAAAGCAATATTATTAAATACTTCTATCACACAATTAGATGGAGGTATAATATGTTAAAAGAAGACTGGCCAGTTTTGTTATCCTTTTTTCCGA
>Ga0307989_1000636_pt1 | contig 21758 bp, 20 predicted proteins | sample EllFjometagen185_FD_203164 | JGI IMG/M metagenome (GOLD analysis project Ga0307989, IMG submission 203164) | Marine microbial communities from Ellis Fjord, Antarctic Ocean - #185 | ecosystem: Environmental > Aquatic > Marine > Unclassified | place: Southern Ocean | collected 2014-10-08
AATGGATAATTTGTCTCCCTCTTTCGCCAATGCGTCGTATAATTCACCAATTGTTGCACCGTTTGCTGCAGCAATGATGACCTTATCTACGATTCCGATTGCTGAACTTTCCGTTGCATTTATCATGGAGGACAATTCAGTCAGCTCTTTAACTTCAGTTCTCTTTGCTTTGAAGTTTTTCAACTCATCCGTTCGACGTTCAGCCAGTTTTTCATAATCCGTTGGGTTAAATTCCGGTAACTTCTCATCTAGATTGGCATACATATTGGTTCCAACAGCGACATTCTTTCGCTGACCCAATTTTTTGGTCTTCTCTTTATGCACATCAGCAATGGAATTTTGTACAAACCCAGCTTTTAAAGCGGATAGCATTCCGCCCTGTTGTTCCACCTGCTGGAAAAGCGACCAGGCTTTCTGCCCCAATTCAAGGGTCAGGTTTTCAATAAACCATGAACCCCCTGCCGGGTCAATAACACGACCACCGTGACACTCCTCTTTCAGGATCACTTGAACATTTCGGGCAATTCGTCGAGAGAGCTGATTTGGATGCCCGAAAACATCATCAAAGGGTTCAACACTTAAAATATCACATCCACCAATCATACTTGAAAAAGCTTCCGTGGTATTTCTTAACATATTAACATACGGATCATGTATGGTTTTATTGTACTTGGCAGAGCCTGAATATACGGTGGCTTTTTGCGCCTCACTGTCCCCACCGAAAGCTTCTACAATATTCGCCCACGTTGTCCGGAGAGCCCTTAATTTTGCAATTTCCATAAAGAAATCAGAACCGGTTGCAAATGCAAAACCGATGCTGGATGCAGCTTCATTAATTCCGATACCTCTATTTTGCATCTCACGTAGATATTCAACAGCGGTTGAGAGCGCAAATGCTAATTCATGAACAGTACTACCACCCCCTTCACAATAGGGTCTCGCATCAACAAAAATCGTTTTAACCGCCGGCATGTTTTTCAACGCCCATTGGGTTAAACTGCTCATTTGATCATACAAGCCTTCCAGCGACTGAGTTAGTGTTCCTGATGTTGCCAGCTCCGCCAAAGGATCAAAAATAGTATTCCCGACAACCTTATCAAAAGAGATCCCCTTTGACTGGTAATATGATAATAGTAACCCCAGTAGTGGCAAAGTGGCAGAACCACCATCAACCTGAAAGGAAAGGGAAGAAATATCAATACCTTTTAAAGCGGCTTCAATATCTTCTTTCGAGGAAATTGACAGGCCTTTTTTCCCTACACCTGCATCCTGACTCGGATCTAATCCCTTGCGTCCCGCCTCGTCCAGGTTCAGATATATTCTTGTCAATCCCCGGGAAACATCACTCTTGATAGCCTCATTAAATTCATCAGCAGTGGAATAGGTCAATCGCTGGGAAACTTCCCAATCTTTACCCACCGCCCCGGATGCTTTTGTATTTCTTGTATAAGGGAATTGTCCAGGGAAGGAAACTTCTTTCGCATCCACCTTTCGATAAATGGGTTGAATATCTATGCCCTCAATTGTTTTTGTCACGAGCTTCTTCTCAAAGGGAACCCCCTTCAATTGCACATCTATAAGCTCCTTCCATTCTTCATAAGTTGGAGGGGTGAACTCATCCAACAACTTCTGCTGTTTTGTATTATTTTCCATAATTCTAAAAGTAATCTTTTAAATTAACAGATAGTTCTGATTCAAAGCACTGAGTTTAATTTATAAAATGACAATATTGCGATGATACTGCTGGTTACGGATAGGAAAAATCCATCTGGTATAATTTGATTATTATTACATAATTATACCATTCAAACAATATTATGCTAATTTTTTCTAATTGATAAGCCGGGTCAATAGAACACAAATAATTGCAGGTATTGAAACGTTGGGACTGTTTCTTTAATTCGTATGGTATCTGCACTAATCGGCATATGCTGAAAAGATGATTCAATCAGTTGATGGACATATATTACTACCTTCATCAACAGTGTGTCAACATCACACCGCACAATACAGGATTATTTTTCTATTGAGACAGAATACATCTTCCAATTGAGCCTTTCAAACATTTTTTGCCGTCAATCCATGTTGCTCCATCAAGGATTGCACCTGTTAAATAGACTTCTTGAATTCCCGCACCATTTAAATTGGCATCAGACAAATCCGCATTTTCAAGGTTGGCTCGCCCCAGATTCGATTCTTCAAGATTTGCCGATCGCAAGTTAGAATTTTTAAGATTCGCTGATTTTAAGCTTGCCTCCCGCAGGTTCGCCCAGCTTAAATCGGCCTGTTCAAGATAGGCACCTTCCAGATTGACACCCTCTAAATTCGCCAGCTTTAAGGTCGCTTTCTTCAAAAAAGCATGACTCATTTCAGCACCTTTTAACTTCCCCCAACTGATATCTGCATTTTCCAGAACTGCTCCTTCAAGATTGGCATTTTCAAGATTTATCCATCTCAACGACGCACCATTCAGCATCGCTTCTTTCAAAACGGCTCCGGGGAGCTGTTGTTCACTCAGATCAGCTTTTATCAGATTACATTTCACACACCGTCTGGTTTCCATTAAACGATTTATATCTTCAGGATAATAAGCCCATAATGATACTGATTTTAGACTAAAAATCAAAACAACGACCCCGATCAGATATTTTTTAACCATCAGAATTCCCCTGACAAATTGAATGTATTTAACTTTGTTTATAGTAAACTCCTATCGAGATGGGCTTGTTTTTGTCAATACATATAGGAATAAATAGAATAAAATCGGCATAATTTATGAAACGAATGTCAGTTAGTAATAGTATTTCTAAATTATTTTAAGGCCTTGTTTTTAGCAATACCTATACCATTCCAATTCAGTTGTATATTATACATACTATCAGTGAAGTAAGCTGTTATAGCAATATGACTAACAGGCTAACTGTCGTATTTGTCGATTTTAGCATCATATTTGACAATCCTACGTCGAGTTTAACAAATACGATGATTATATTTTCACCATTGATTCTGCAAAATAGTACCAATATAATATCATCTTGACAGTGTAAAGTTCTCTTTGTCATGCCGGACTTGATCCGGTATCCAGAAACGCACAGTATTGGAATCATAATGGATTCCGGGTCAAGCCCGGAATGACAAGAAGAGAGGCGACTTTTATTTTAAATTTCAGCCGTATACAGCAGAACTCTACACTGTCAAGATATCATGACTAATTCTAAAAAAAATTATCAAAATTTTCAAAAAGTGTAAAAATCGCTTAAAGAATTTTTTTATGCGCTGTGAAACAGTTCAGTTTTTTTAAAAACCCGACATAAATCAGACTAAACAAGTCAATACTCAATAATGTCCGGTTAGGTTAATGCAAGAGCTGGAATGGGATCCCTGAATCGTGCTTATAAGAATTAAAATAGAGCTTCTTAGTGAAGCGCAGCGAAAATAAGCCTTGTTTGAGTGAGTGAGAAGCGAAACTTGCAGCTTCGAAGGAACGAGTTTGGCGTTTTTTCGCGAAGCGAACTAAGAAACTCTTTTAATTCTTACGCTAAGAATCAGAGATTCCATTTCAGTGAATATTCTGCAAAAACCTAACCGGACATTACTGGTCAATACTGCAATTTTACACATAAAACATTCGAACAATCTGATATTGTATAATATAACAATATCATACTGTTTCTGTTCAATCCCATGATCCACCATTCATATTGTATTATGAGATCTATACTAAAAATATTTTAATTATTTAATTTCTACGAGTTACCCAAATTTTGGCATTATCACTAATATATGGGGTTTTTATTATTGGTACCTTTGGTAGGAAATCAAATCTACTCAACCAAAATAATAGATTTGGATTACAATGATATGCGTTTGTGCTGAATACTGAATTTTTGTTTTTGTTTTTGTTTCACCAATCATAAAACCTTTAATACACAAATAATCTACGAGATAGGTTAATACAGTTGCCTAAAAATATGAGCTAGAGGTTATTTGCGATCATTATCTTTTCAGGAATAGCGATCGCAAATAACTGAGACTGCCAATTAAATGTATTTAAACTTATAGACAATAGAACTAAAAACTAATTTTGATCTAATAGTTGTATATAATGCATTCCTCTATATTCATCACTTTATATATATTCTTTGAACAAATCTTTTGTAACACCAAATATAACTAGTTTATTCAGAAGCATACCTTCTTCTCTAATACATTCAACACCTGCATTTACAGCGGCCTCAACTGAACCTGTATCTCCGCATAACAGGAGATACCCTTTTCCACCTATCGCCATTGCAATATGAATTTTGTACAAGTCAACATTTGCCGCTTTGATGGCTGAATCAGCTGCTCTAATAATTGATGATGCCGAAAAAGTCTCAATTATCCCTAATGCTTTGTTATAGTTTTCCGGCAACTCAGAACATCCTGACAATGCAGGAATTACACGTTTATCAACATTGGGAATTAACAATTTGTCAGCTAGAAAGCCCAACGAAGCATTTTCTCCTGCTTTCAGTGCTGTTTTAACAGCTTCAGTTTTTCCTCCAATTACAACAATATACTTGCCTGGACAAATAGTTCGGGCAATAAGGATTTCCACCATTGCAGCTTTTACAACAGTATCTTGAACACTGTAACCTGCTGCAATACTTGATAATTCCAATATTCCAATTGAAGCCAACATACTATACCTCTTTCTTGTCTTCTTTATTTAAGATCTTAATAGTAATGTAGTCACCGGTAATTTTTAATACGTTACCATCAACAGGAGAATGAATTTCAGCACCCAGTCCTTTATCTACAGTTCCAATTTTTTCCCGAAATAATACATTCTGGCCAACTCTCACTACTGGTTTGGCAGAAACCCCGATATGCTGGCGAAGCATAATTTTCAGTTTTTCTGGCTGCAACTTTAATTCTGTAAGTGGCCCTCGGTTTTTAAACTTTTTTAAATCAAGTTTTTCTAGTAGCCTACTCATCGGAGTCCTTCGATAAGATATCAAGCTATTCGCTATATTATCAGCTTTACCCGAATAGGAAATTTTATTTTTAAGCATAGCTCTCTTACTATTACGGCTCACCTGACCAGGAGAAAGACCTTCAGGGCATGAGATCATGCTACACAGATTGCACTCACAACAAAAAAGTGTATGCGCATTTTGAGGAAAAGGATGATGATCGTTGTTTGAGAACAACAGCATTCTCATAGCTTTATGTGGTTGTATCGGATGCCCAAGCAGATTTCTCGGGCAGAGCTCTGTGCACATACAGCACTGATCGCAGGCCGATCTTCCTGTAATATTGACAATACTCTCAGACTCATTGACCCTAAACCTTCTAATAAGACTATGATCCTTTGGAAAAACAAGAAGACCTCCTGTTGTTTTTGTCACCGGCTGGGTGAGATCTTCAGCCAGTCTGCCCATCATAGGTCCTCCAATAATCACATCAAAATCATTCAATCTTGGAATTGCCTGTTCTATTAATTCTTTATATGATATTCCAATAGGGGCCTCAACCGATATTGGATTTTTAACATCTCCTCCGATGGTTACAAATTTTGATACTACTGGACCTTCTTTCCCCACATTATATATTGTCTCAACATTGTTCACTATTACATTCTGAGTAATCGGCAGGGCCCCAGCTTCAACAATACGCCCTGTTATCTCAAATATTAATGATATTTCATCACCTGCTGGATAGAAATCTCTTAGCAGAAAAATTTCTATCCTCTTGTTGGCATAACCTTCTAGGAGTCTGACTAATTCTCGATATTTACTTTTTATACCAATCACACATTTTTTAGCTTTAACCAGATTAAGGCAATTATTCAACCCTTTGAAAAATATATCTGTTTTTTTTAAAAGGATTTCTTTGTCTTTATGAAGCAAAGGTTCACATTCAGCTGCATTTACTATAAAAATTTCAGCTTGACTACTTAATTTAACATAACTTGGAAACCCGGCTCCACCAGCACCTACTATTCCATTTTCTTTTATTTCACTGAGGGTTAACATTTAAGCTCACAAAAATTATTCGTTGATTTCGGTTTTTGGGGAAAAACGAGTGAATATAATATAAAAAAACGGATAGATGCACTTTGGATTTTCTTGCAATATAATATAAGATGTCAGGAGTTTGTTTTTTAACATTAAAAAACTAATTCCTGACATCTTATATTGATTTATTATTTTCAAAAGGCTCACTATAAGGATAAATCAAATGATTCTAAATCCTTCAACAAGCGTACATCTTCGCTGACGAGTAAATGATCGTGCAGATGTCAGACCTTCTCCGGTTGGACCTGCAATTGTAAATGCGGTATGACCTTCTCCACCTAAACCGATTCCTGAATAGGCCGGGCCGTTCTTCACAAAGATTGTTGTCTGTACTGCTCTTGCAAACGCTGTCAGGTTGTCAACATTAGTAGAATGCATGATGGCAGTGTGCCTGTTACCCTGTTCTACTTCAACACCAAAACGGATTCCTTCTGCAATGTCTTTCACCCTCACTATTGGCATAATTGGCATCATTTGCTCTTTCCAGACTAATGGATGGTCCTTCGGTGCTTCGAATATAGCCAACCTGTATTTGTCGTCCAGTTTAATACCAATTTCTTTTAAAATGACCTGAACATTTCTACCAATGAATGAAGTATTGATCTTATTTTCTTTGGTTATTACCAATTCAGTAATTCTTTCTGCCTCTTCAGAAGATAGAAGGTATGCTTTTCCAGTTTCCTGCATAAACTTGATTAGGGAATCGGCAACTTCATCAACCACAATCACTTCTTTTTCAGAAGTACAAAAAATATTATTATTGATACTTGCTCCATTAATAATACATTCAGCCGCATTTCGAATATGGGCCGTTTCATCCACTAACGCCGGAGGATTACCTGCTCCAGCTCCTATCGCTTTTTTCCCGGATGAAAGAACCGCTTTAACTACGGGTTTTCCTCCAGTTGCCACCAGCATGTTGATCTTTGGATGATTAATAATCTGCCCTGCAGTCTCTAAGCTTGGGATTCTGATTGCTGAAATAATGCCAGGGGGGCCGCCTGCTTCCACAATCGCATCATGAAGAATTTCAACCATTTTGGCACTGGTATTTTTTGCGCTTGGATGGGGATTAAATACGACAGCATTACCTGCTGCGATCATACTAATGCCATTATGAATGAAGGTTCCCGTCGGATTCGTAACAGGGGTCAAAGCACCAATAACACCAACAGGGGCATATTCCAACAACATCAGTCCATTATCTCCCGTTTTGGCAATTGGTTGAATATCTTCCGTTCCGGGAGTTTTTGTTACGCAAAGAATATTCTCCTTGATTTTATCCTCATAACGTCCCAGTTTACTTTCTTCGACAGCCATTTTTGAGAGCATTTCATTGTTGTCAAGAGCTGCTTGTCGTATCGCACTGATAATTTTTTCTCTATCTGCAAGAGTCATATCGATCAGCTGTTTTTGAGCTTCTACTGCATTATCCACAGCATCGTCTACAGAGTCATAAATCCCGGTAATCTTATCATTAATTGTTTTAGGCAGATCATTATTATTATTATTATTCATAATCTGCTGTATTACTTCCTGTACAACATTCGTTATGATCTTCTCATCAATTGTCATTTTTAATACCGAATTATGTGAATTATAAATATATACTTATTTCGATGTCTCTTCACTTTCAAACTGGATAAACCTTTCAATTTCAATATTGGGCAAATAATCAAACTCAATAGCAACCAACATTACCTATTGTAACTTCCACGTTACTTCATCTCTTTTTTAAATTGCTTTCCTAATGCGTCTGCGGCCCATATAGCGCTTTCAACAGCCTCAGCAGTAACAGTAAACCATGTTGAATGAATAGTTTCACCTTCTGCAGTCGTTGCTTCTGCTACCTGCTTGATCTCTTCTGCCGTAACATCTGCAATGCCTAAATCTTCAAAACAGACTGGGAGTCCGACACTCACACAAAAAGAGAGTACTTCATTGATGGCAGTTTTCGAGCGGCCCTCTAGAATCAGTTGGGTAAGAGTTCCAAACGCAACCTTTTGACCATGGAGCTTTGCATGTGTTTTTTCCAGTACTGTCAGTCCGTTATGAACGGAATGAGAACCTGCAAGACCGCCGCTTTCAAAGCCAATACCACTCAATAAGGTATTGGCTTCAACAATTGCTTCAACAGAAGGTGTTACAACCTTTTTCTCAATAGCTAATTTTGCATTCAACCCGTGTTCAAGTAATGTTTCATAACAGAGTCTTGCAAGCGCAATAGCTGAAAGTGTCGGAGGGGTTGATCCGTTCAAAGCATTCGGCTTGCAACTCTTAGCGCAAGTATCTGCTTCCCAAAAAGTGGCTAGGGCATCACCCATTCCTGATATCATAAATTCCGCTGGCGCTTGAGCACAAATCGATGTATCAACAAGGACACATTGAGGATTGTTGGGTAGCACCAAATAGCGATCAAACACACCATCCTCTGAATAAATAACAGAAAGGGCCGAACAGGGAGCATCAGTAGCCGCTATTGTCGGAACAACGATAACTGGTAACTTCATTTCGTAGGCCACTGCTTTACCGGTATCTATTGCCTTTCCACCGCCCACAACAATAATAGAGTCACAGCGGGCTGAACTGGCAACAGCTTTCAAGCGGGCAATTTCACCATCAGAACACTCACCTTTAAACTCCGTCATAATTGAGCTAATGCTTTCTTTTTCCAAACTACTCTGAATTGCGTCCCCACAAGTGGATAACGCCGTTTTACCCCCGGTTATGAGAGCTTTCGTTCCGAACTTTACCACATGGGAGCCAATTTCGTTAATTGCTCCTGCCCCTTGAACATACCTACCTGGCGCCAGTAACATTCTACTCATTTTTATCCTTTAGTTTGGGTTGACAATTAGAAGAATACTGAAAATCTTATTAAATTTTTTTGATCTTCCAATCAAGAAGTAAACTACTATTCAATTATTCATTGTGAATACAATATTAGCAATAATTACGCTAGAGCAAAATTTAGATAATTTTTATAATATTGACCAACCTAAAGGTAACAATTACACACTTTGCACTTGTGGCCAATCACTCCAAAGAAGTAAAAGTATCCCTCAAAAGTATGATTCTCTTTATTGAAAAACTACGGCGTGTTAATTCTCGTTTGATTTAAATATTATTTCTATTAAGAAGTAATATTGCCCCTATCAGAGTTTCAATAACATTTGATCTCTCTTTAGGTAATTCCCTCTGAAAGGCGCAATTCAGTGAGTAACGGAGCAGATTTTCATCAACTTCTTTCACAAAATTTCCGGGTAACAAGGGCCTTAGTAATTCACTATACGATTTCATTTTTTCAAAAGAGTCTTCAACAAATTCAGCAACGACGATATCCTCCTGAACTGTCCCGCCACTTATACCTACAGCTCCGATCACTTGATTTCTTCCTGTTAATGGAATTCCACCACCGAAAAGAATAATATTTTTATCCATGGAGTTCTGAATCCCATAAAGCATGCCACCCGGCTGGGCCAGTTCCCCGACTTTATGTGTAGGCATTCTAAGTGCAGCAGCTGTATAGGCTTTGGATACAGCAATCTCCGGACTGGCAGGTAAGGTCGCATCCATTCGACCGAAATGGAGAAGTCCACCATTGGCATCTGTAATTGCTATCGCCATTGGAATATTTATTGAGGATGCTTTGGCTTCAGCAATTCCTCCTAAAAGTAATGCAACCTGATATGATAGACTCATGCTGTTATAAATTGATATTTTTTCAGTTTGAGTATTAGGATCAAGAATTTTGCAAACGATTATCGATTTCTAATTGATCGATTATTCCAATAATAGTTGCATCGACAGGACATTTTAAGTTATCTAAACCATAGCGTGCCACGCTTCCAGTTGCTACTATCACGATTTCACCCACTCCGGCCCCAACAGCATCTACAGCTATCACAGGATTACCTGAATAGGATTTATCATTGGGATTCAAGGGCTGCACAACTTGAATTTTATTTCCAATTAATTCCTCATGTTTTCGGGTGGCAACAACTGTTCCTATAACTTGGGCAATTAACATATTTTTTTTTTGATTGGTGTTAATCTAATTACCTGATGATCTTAAAAGTTTCACCTGATGAGTCATTGCTATATCACGTGCCAAAGGTGTTATAATCGTCTCCGATGATAAAACAAGATCCGCATTGGCAAGCCTGGATTGCTGTATCTGTGAAGCAGTAACAATTTTACCTTTATGACGAATTTTCTTTCGTTCTATTTTGAAAGATTTGTCTGATTTATTTGGATTGGCATTCAGTCTTTGATGAAATAAACTGTTGATCTCATTTTTCATGTTTTTGAGTTCTACCATTTTACATCCATAATCCATCATCGTTTTTAATCTTTCCAAAATGGATTTCTTAATAAAAGGATTTTGCTTAATAGGTACTTGCGAGCCTCCATGAAAAAAAATGCTGTTTGGAGCAGCCAACACAGGCTTATTCATTAATAACGCATGAACGATCAATTGTGATGGTTGAGAATCAGCAATAAGAAGAGACACTCTGGATAAAGTATTGAGACTTAAAATCGGTATTGCTACCGCTTTAGCTTTATTCAATTCCTCTTCCCATTTTTCGATATGAAGTAAACTCACGTGGGGGTAATACATTAGCTTTTCATGAATAACAGACCCATATAATTTTTCAGCGTTTTTCGATAAAATTAATTTGATTTTATATCCATCCATGATAGATCTTCGAACTTCTGAAATTGCACGATCCAGATTATTATTTGATCCGGTAAATACAACAATCAGACTGCCTAACCTGCCATTACCACCTTTTCGAATAATGATTCTCTGTACAACTTCATTAATGATATGCTGAATTTGTGCATTCGTCATTTTCATGTTTTATTTCTGATATTTGTGGAAAACCAAAGGATTCTTCTATCAAACTTAACGCTATTCCTAATGGAGTTACCAGCAAGGGATTTCTAGGAACCAATACGTTCAAGCCTGTTTCCATTTCAATTACTTTCCCTATTCCAGGAAAGCAACTTGTTCCGCCCACAAGATAGATATTCTCTACGGGATTGTCTTTTAAATGATATTTCACGATACTGGCAATTTTTTGAAAAACAGGTTCAATTAAGTTCAGAATATCCGGCTGATGTTTTGCATCCATTTTCATTTTCTCTGCCTTTTGCACTGAAATTTTATAATGGCCTGCCAGAACTAAATTTACATGGGTTCCGCCTGTTGCTTCATCGGCTGTATATATAACTTTTCCATTCTTAATAATAGAAATCCCCGTTGTTCCACCACCAATATCAACGACGGCACCATCTGTTATTTCCAGGACTCTAGATGCCGCTGTTGGCTCATCTGTCAGTAGTCGAACTTCCAGTCCAGCTGATTCCAACACATTTGCAAAGGCATTTGCGTTTCGACCTTCTGTACCAGGGGGGTAAGCTGCGGCTGCATCGCAAACGTTATAACCAAAACGATGAAGGGTTTCAACCTGTTTTTTAAGAATGGAAATGGCCCCCATATAATCCAGAACCAATCCATCTCGAATGCAGGATACACTTTTGGTTAACACACCAGCCACTGGAGTTCCATCCTTATCAACAACAGCGGTAACAATATATGCAGTACCAAGATCAACACCTGTATAAAGCTTCCCGGAATATGGTTTAAAATCACACGGCATAAGCGTGTCTGCAAAAGCGTCAACTCTGTCATCCGCGATTGAGTTTATTTCCATTTTATTTTCTCCAGATTAAGCTTCTCTGCCATCTATTTTATTTATAGCCATTTCAGCAGCACTACCGGCTCTTTCAACATCTGACTGTTTTCCTGAAAGATACAACCGCCCTACAGCACCATATACTCTACAATCAACAAGAGTAATCTGAGCATTTTTTTCAGCTTCATTCGCCGCTATAGCAATGTAAGCTGCCGGTTGAACTTCAAGTATATACAAATCCTGCCCTGGTAATATCATTGAACACAACCTGGAAACGTTTACCATTTGTGCATGGTACGGATTGATTTTACGTATAAACTGGGAACTCAATATTTTTGGTTTGATACGATCTTTTGCAGTAAGTTTTAGAACCTTTAAAACAGCTTCACCAGCGTGCTTGACGTCTGCTTGTGTCTGAGAATGGAATTCCAAAACACCAAAATGCCTTTCAACTACCATTAATCCAGGCCTTATGTTAGCCGTTTTCACTGCACTATCTATTACTTCGTTAATTTGAACTCCTGGTGAGATCTCCACAAACATGGCTGCAAAGCCTGGAACCGGAATATAACCTCTGGCATTTGCGGCAACATAAGCAGAAAACTGAGGTTGAAGTCTATCCAGATAGACAAATGAACGTAACTCGGCCATTTTACACTCCTTTTTTAAATTTAGATCAATCGGGTTAATTAATATCCGTAAGATATTTCACCAATAAGCTAAGACTTAGCTTTCTTTTTCCTTGATTTGGTCTTAACAATTGTTTTTTTAATGCTTAATTGTTTTTTTGTTTGTTTGGTTTTTTCTGGTGTCGTTTTTACTTTTTTTGGCAATGTTTCAGATAAGCTGAGTTCCTCTTTATCAACCTTTTTGGATTGTGTTTTTTGTATTAAATCTGTTTTATCTATTACACTTTGTTCAATAATCTTATTTAATTTCTCTGGTTTTTCAACAGATACTTCTAAGTCTTCAGATTCAGATATTTCCAGAATTTCAGATTTTTCGACTACTTCTGATTTTTCAATATATTCTTTTAAATTTGCATTTACTTCTGCTTCAGAAACAACATGCTTTTTTGGTGGTTCTTCTTTTTTTATTTGCTCTGCTTTTTTTACTAGATTTTCTTTTTTATCGATTTCTTTATTTATAACCGTTTGAGATTTTTGAGTTGGTTCTGCTTTTTCAATTTTCTCCTTTATCTCATTTTTTAGTTCACTTTTCACCTCTGAAATTCCTTTCTTTTCAGGATGTAATGGGTCTGAACTTGTCAACGGAGAAATAATCAGCTGTTTATCGGGTCGTGGAATTACATGAGTAGCAAATACTCGGCCCACTCTGTCAGCAGCAATTTTTCCAGCATCAACTGCTGTTTTCACTGCCATGACATCTCCTGCAAATTTAATCGTAATCAGAGCTGTTTTCGTTATCTCATAACCTAACAGTTCCACATTGGCAGTTTTTAAACCAACATCAGCAGCTTCTATGGCTGCAGCGTACCCCCATGTCTCTATCATTCCAAGGCTGCGTCTTCTCATCTTTTCCTGTTTTTCTGTGATATTTTTGCTAAGTTCTATTAGGTTCGTGACTTCAGATGGTCACTTTTTACGATTGATTCTATATTTTCAATAAAATTATAACAAAATAACAAATTTGAGCAGGCCTTATTCTTAAACGGCCTGTTTAAAAACAAGGGGTTTTCCTTTGACTAGTCGAGCAGCGTTAATACCCAAAATTTTCAGATTTTCCTCTTTATAATCTTGGACCATAATTGTAAATAGAGGGTTATCAACCACAAGATCCCGATGATGCAAAATAATTTTTTTTGATACACCGTTTATGCATATTCCGATATTTAGTTTTGAGTTATCTGCTTCCTTTTTTGCTAATAATACTGCCGAATCATTCATAGTTTCTTTGACTTCAAATGGAATATTTTCTTCTTCCAAACCCCAACCTATGCAATTTAGAATGATTTTAGAAACAGGTTCCACCACCACAATTTTCACCGTTGGTTTGATTTGATCACCTTTTGAGCGCCCACTAATCATTTATTACTCCTCTTTTCTTTTTCTGATTGCGCCAAAATAAGCCCTGTGGCAACTGCGTTTCGGGGTCCTTCCTGACCTCTAATATTTGCCTGACCTGTCACTACACCATATTCAATCAAGACATCCGATATCATTTTGGGAATTTCAAAATCTAAAGCGGACCCACCGACCAGCGTAACAAAACTAATCAGCCGAATATTATTTGCAGGAGCAATCCGCTTTAATGCTCGAAGTGCGTTGTGTACAAATACTTTTTTCTTTGCATCCCGACGAATAGATACCACTTTTTCCATCGGTGCCTGGATTTCCAGGGGTACAGGTCCTTCATTCGTGACAATAGCTATTCTACCAAATAATCTGGGGTCCATGGGTTCCTTAAAAAACTGGATAGATCCGTTTTCATGCCGAAGATGAAACAGAGACTCGACTTTTGCCAAATTGAAAAACTTAATCTGTTCTGCTAGACCTAAATCATCTAAGCCAAGTTCTTTATCAATGAGCAACGTGACCATATCTCCGGCACCGGCCAAATGAGTGCTAATTATCTCACCGGAATCCTTAATAAATGAAGCGTCTGTGGACCCACCCCCTATATCCAAAGTTGCTAAAGGCGGTCGAGTACCCGGTGTTGTTAATGCACCTCTTATTGCCATTTCTGCCTCAACCCCTTCGACAAATACAGGAATTGAGATTTCTGACGTTAATTTCCGGGCCAAACGCTGCATAGGCAACTTATTCGTCTCAACCATTGCTGAAATTCCCACAGCATTTCCCATTGAATACTCCCCGGCAAGACCTCCAATAACTCTCTGAGGAACCAACGTATCAACGGCGAGTATGTCCTGAACTCGAATTTCATTAATCGGTTGATCTGTCAGCTCCGCCATAACTGATCGGACTGATTCAAACATCCCACCCACATTTGTTCCAGGTTCGCCTCTAATCTCATTGAGTGGATAAACACGATTAACTTCATCCATTATTTTATCTGCACCCTCATCTATTGCAACATTAGCTGTCATTTTCTGCCCAATAAGTTTTACTTCCCCAGCCGGAATACGACGTTGGCTGATATCCCCTTTCGGCGTTTTAATCACAACTGCACTCCTAACACCTGTCAAAGCTCTTGCAATGGGAACTGTATTTCGAGTTTCCTCAGGGTCTAATTCAAAAAGAGTTGCTATATTATAAGGATTTGACAGGTTCACTATTGCTTTTCCAATAGGTGCTACCTCAACAGCAGCCAGCATACCCATAGGAATTTTTTCTATGTATTTTACTTCATCAACAATGGGAATCGGATGTGTTAATCGGTTATGAATCAGTACACCATCATCTCTTCTGACAATAGCCCCGACGATCCGTTTTTTTTCATCATAAAATTTATTAAGAATTGCAGCTGCTTTTTGAAACTCAACATCATCTGGAATCACTACTATCCATTTCTTTTCTGAAGAAGCCAGGTGAAGTTCATCAATGGCAATGGTGTATCCAATCCCTAACCCTAAACCACCAGGAGTAGATGGATTATGACCAATCATTGCGGATTCGGTTATGATGGTTTCAGTAATAGTTTCCATAGCAACATCCCCAATTACCGGAGTTGCTTCATTTAGATATATCGTCTCAAGACTTTCTCGACTGGCTGATAACTTACCTAAGGCCTTATCCAATCCATCAATAATACCAAATACGTTACTTAAAGTCCCTTTTATACCTATGGTTCGCACAATACTGCTGGAGACAATCTTAAAAGATCGACTACGATCAAATTCAGCAATAGCTACTTCTGTCGTATTATTCCCGATATCAACACCAGCAATATATTTCATAATCAACAATCGCGTATTATTGTTTCAAACGATTTCTTTTTTCATAAATATCTGCAGCCTCTCGAACAAATGCCGCACAAGTCAGAGCGTCAAATTTTGACTCTAATTCCTGGGCAATATCTAACAACTCCTGTTTTGTACACCGATATGGCCGTAATGAATTATATATTTCCAGAACACGCTCATCTGGAATTCGGGTCATTTCTGCTGCACGTCTAAGGTTGGCAGAAATTCTAGGCCGCCCGACACTTTCAGCAATTTGTGCCTGATACTCAAGGGTTTGTGGATGAGTCTTGATATCCTCAAATTTGATTTCACCCGAAATAACCTTTTCCAATGTGATATTTTCAAGTGATAAACCACTAGCTGATTTTATCAAATCCGGTCGTTTTTTTCCTAAAGGAAAATCCTCTGCCGCATCTAACCCCTGTTTTTCCTTTACTTGTATGTCTTGGGGGCTATATTTTTTTCCGATTTCTGCTATTGCGCGTTTTACAGCCTCTGCAATCAAATCTGGTGATAAGTCTCCCTGGTTCGGCATGACCATATCGGCTTCCTCCTTAATTTTAAGTTCAATAAAACCATTCTTCAGGTAATTATTAATATTCAAAAACTCTCACACTAATTGCCTGGACTGTTTACAATAAATATGTCAGTTCCAAACTTGCAGCGCTGGGATTAACATGTTGTGTCTCTTTGTTTTGAAGTAGTGCCGACAATCCTTGATATTTAGGACGTGCCATCGGATCGTTTCGTACAGGTACTGGTGTTGGTATTGATCCTTTTGCATACTTTGCTGCATTTTTTCCGATGGCACGAAATGTCTCTCTTTCTACCAATGGACACTGTGGAAACAGTTCCAAATTTTGCAAAGGAGCCAAATCTCGTTGATGAATCACGGTTGTTCCACGAGACAACACGCCAATACCAATTCCTGAACCACTTAGCTTTGCAGCCTCATGAGCGATAAAAGCAAGATCTGCGGTCTTGTAAACTTTAATAATGCGCACTTTAAACCCTTCTTCTTCAATACCTGCAATAACTTCCTTTAATACGTCGTTATGGGGAATATTTATGATTGTCTTAGTCATTGCTGTCCCAAACGAAGGAGGCAATCCAACAACCACCTCATCACGTTGTGTGCCTTTAGTCGCATTACCCACTTCCTTGAACTGAATTGGAGAAACCTGTTTGATCGCTTCTTCTTCAATACCTTTTTTAGGCATAAGTTCTTGCAGCACCTCTAAAATTATCTTTTTGACCATTTCTTGCGAAATACTCATTTTCTGATCTCCTCCCTTTGGTGGTCTTAAATGTCTTCAGGGTTAATAGCAGCAGGGATATCCTTTACCTGTTCCCATCTGTCACCTTCCAGACGATAACCGGTACCTGGTCCCATGTAATCATTCAAATCGTTTACAGCCGAAATGACATTGAAATCTTCATCAAAAATGGCTGATGTCTGCAAATAATCTCCACTCACTTTACCCTTCAGCATATTTAAAACATTTTGTGCAATATCACTAAAGCCATGTTTGGCCAATGCCCTAACAACATCAATACCTGTCGTTCCTCGTTGCATCATTTCGTCGATAGACCTTAAGTCTTCCGGTATATCCCGATCTGGCATATCTTTGCTTCCGTGTGCATAAGTTGCTGACTCTACCTCTTCTTCTGTAATAGCAGGAAGCCCTAATTCTTCAAAAACCTTTTGCAGTGCACGTACCGCTTTATTCCGAACGGCAATAACGTCCTCTTCGCTCACTGGCCGTAGTGCCATATCAACTTGTAAATCACGTTGCAAAACCAACATATCATCATAATCATCACAGTCATGCGTAGACCCGGCAAACATATTGTCATAATTAGGAACTGCACTATAACCTGAAAAGATAAAATCTGTACCAGGTAAGAATTGCATCAGCATACGAGCTGTGTTTCTGATAGGTGAATGGGTAAACGTTTGATCATTGCCAGAGGCCACTTCCAAATCACTCAAAACAGCCGCTACATTTTCTGCAAGAATTGCACGAACACCAGCCGGTACAGCTCCAGGAACACCAACACAACTGATTGATCCATTTTGCAAACCTTGAACTCCAGCCCCTTTCGTGATCATCACACAACGGATTTCAAGATAAAGCATTGATTTCCCTTCTGAATACCCCATTTGAACTTCTGATCCTGTACCCGATGTAAACCGCATCTTAATACCACGGGAAGCATAAGCTGAAGCAAGAAACGCTTTGGACCAGGGAGTATCATCCCCATCAACAAATACCTGCTCCGTACCATAAACAGATACCGTTTCAGCATAGCTGGTAAGTCCTCTCATCCCCATAGTCAATTCAAGAGCCTCTTCTACCGCACACTGAGCCAACACTCCAGCTCCACCGGTTTGCCCTCCAACTAACAAAGATAATGCGTTTGTTGGAGCATAACGTCCAATACCGACAGTTGTTTCAATTTCTCTAAAACCTCTAAAAGTAGCTTCGGCAGCATCGGCTGCCAGTAAAGGCGGTGTATCTTTGACATTCGTAACATGTGCCTGGTTCGCCGGAGTTCTGCGAGAACGCATTTTTTGCATCGCCATCATCAATTCAACGACGTTCATTTTCTTCAGAACATCCAAATATTTAGCGGGTGTCATTCCGACAGAAAGCTTTACAATCTTTTCTCTCGGTACGTTAATATCAACTAGCATACGGGCAATTTCAAGAGATTCAATCGCCATAACTTTTTCCGCTACGCTGGTATCCACAGTATGATCAGCAATCCATGTATCGATTAAATCGAAATCATCGCGCAGTTTGCCATCCATTTCAGATACGATTCCATTTTCGACTTTAATTCCCGGTAGAGGATCGTTAGGACTGTCCATTGCAACCAGCCCCACATCAATCCATTCCTTGATGAAGCCATCTTGATTGACAGGTCTCTTGGCAAGCTCTACAAAACGCTTTTGTCTTTTCGACATATGCCCTCCTTTATATGTAAGGTGTGCCGTTAGACTTAGGCTCTTCGCCCCAAGCACTCAGAAGTTTATTTCCTACCTCTCGGCCTGCAATAACGGCCTGCCGTACAGCACCAGAATCACCAGTTACCCATATGTATATTTCGTTGGTTAAAGACGAACCATGAGCTGGAGAACCGTACCCCACCACTTCAACGTCAGCAGCTTTGACAGCGGTATCTATCATCAGCATTCCGACTACAGCTGGGGCCCCAAGAATCAAGCCAAAGGCTTTTCCAAGCGGAGCTTTGAAGGCCTTTTCCAAACAGGTACTTGCTCGGGCTGTATACTGGTTCTCGGTATAACCTTGTTCATTTGAATAAACATCACCAAAATACTTTGGTAAAACCTCCAGGGTTACTTCCACAGCACGTCGAGCATCAGACACATCCTCTGCACCAAAAATGATTAAATTTCCATGTCCAGCTCCGCCTTTAGTGTCCCGGGGCATTTCGATACGGATAATTTCGGTATTAGTTGCTTTCACGGCTTCATCAGCTGCCATTAGCTGTGGGCCTGCTCCTGTTCGACCACCAATTACACCAATTGACCTAAATTTTGTATCAAACTCCATTAACTCATGAATCGAAGGGTCTAAATTCGCTATTACAATTCCCTGGGTATCTCCCATACCCGCACCGATAAATTCAGTCACTTGAATCAAATCTTCTGATGTCTGAAATGTAGATGAGCTCTCTTCTTCTGTTTTTTCTGTTGGTTCCTCCGCAGACTGATCTTCAGTAACCTCGTTACCAACTCTTTTCATAACTTCTGCCATGATTTTTTCAATCATTTGTTCTTCCATCAGGTTTTACCTCCTGTGTTATTTCTATTTATTTTGTATCCGGAACAAGAGCTTATCTAATCTATATTTTCTGGGCCGGTTGGGAGTATGGCTTCAACATCGCTGTGAGGCCTGGGTATGACATGTATTGAAATCACTTCTCCCACTTTTTCGGCAGCAGCCGCTCCGGCATCTGTTGCAGCTTTCACAGCCCCTACATCACCACGAACCATTGTGGTTACCAATCCAGCGCCAATCTGCTTTTGACCAATCAAGACAACATTAGCTGCTTTAACCATGGCATCAGATGCCTCAATATTTGCTACCAACCCTTTTGTTTCTATCATTCCTAAAGCTTCTTTAATCATTTTAGTGATCCTCCTGATTTTGAGTCGATTAGTTATCCATAATCGGTTCTACCATTGAAAACCAATTATGGAATTATATTCTGCTATCTTATGTTTTAAACTGTTTCAGTACTTTCCGCTGTATCCGAACTCTTTAACAATTCTGGCAATTTTGCAGATAACAGACCTGCTAAATTACCAATAAGCATACAAGCAGCAGTATTTAAAAGAGTTAGCCAAATATCATTATTATGGCCCCCTAAATTACCAAAAAAAACTGCAGCTCCTACAAATTGTCCGGGAATTGCGGACAACAGTGGTATATTTCCTTCAAAGGTCATAACAAAACAAAAAATACCAATTAATACTGACAGCAGAATGATGTTTCCACCACCGATTTGGGTCCATAGGAAAAAGAAAAGCGCTCCTTGTACCATACCGGCACCATTTGAAGCAATTGACTTTGGTAAGGCTGCCACATCTCCCCCGGCATAATAAAAACTAGCCCAAGCCGCATAACCGACCCAAGCAATTAACCAAGGTTGCCAAGCGGTTACTTGAAACCAAAAGCCACACAAAACACCAATTGATATAGAAACTGGAAGTAGTGCCATTATTTCATCTCCATTTTAAATTGTTTTCCCAATGCATCTGCGGCCCAAATAGCGCCTTCAACAGCCTCAGCAGTGACAGTAAACCATGTTGAATGAATAGTTTCACCTTCTGCAGTCGTTGCTTCTGCTACCTGCTTGATCTCTTCTTTAGTAACATCTGCTATACCTAAATCTTCAAAACAGACTGGTAAACCTATACTAACACAAAAAGTAAGCACCTCATTAATGATCTCTTTCGAACGGCCTTCCAGCACCAATTGGGTTAAAGTTCCAAAGGCTACTTTTTGTCCATGAAGTTTAGCATGTGTTTTCTCTAGAACGGTCAGTCCATTATGAACTGAATGGGAACCTGCCAGGCCACCACTTTCAAAGCCTAAGCCACTTAATAAGGTATTGGCTTCTACAACTGCTTCAACTGAAGGTGTTACGACTTTCTTTTCAATAGCCAATTTTGCATTCAACCCATGTTCCAGTAACGTATCATAACAAAGTCTTGCAAGTGCCACCGCTGAGAGTGTCGGAGGAGTCGATCCGTTTAGAGCATTCGGTTTGCAACTCTTAGCACAAGTATCTGCTTCCCAAAAAGTGGCCAAGGCATCACCCATTCCTGATATCATATATTCCGCTGGTGCCTGAGCACAAATCAATGTATCAACAAGAACACACTGAGGATTATTGGGCAGCACTAAATAACGATCGAACACACCATCTTCTGAATAAATAACAGAAAGGGCCGAACATGGAGCATCAGTTGCTGCTATTGTTGGAACAACAATCACTGGCAGTTTCATTTTAAACGCAACAGCTTTACCTGTATCAATTGCCTTTCCGCCACCTACCACGATAATAATATCACAACGATCTGAAGTACCGATCGCCTCCAAACGAGCAATTTCACCATCAGAACATTCCCCTTTAAAATCGGTGATAACTGAGCTGATATTTTCATTTTCCAGACTATTCTGGATCGCTTCTCTACAAGCTGATAACGCCCTATTCCCACCGGTTACTAAAGCTTTCGTTCCGAACTTTACTGCATGCGAGCCAATTTCGTTAATTGCTCCTGCCCCCTGAACATACCTGCCTGGTGCCAGTAACATTCTACTCATTTCTATATCCTTTAGTTTGGGTTGACGATTGTTTGAATATGAAATTCAATTGAAAGAACATTAACACTTTAAAACGAGAATTCTTTTTCTGGTTTATATACACAATTTAAGCATTTAACAGCAACTCAGCAAAATACACCTATACCTGTGCAAAAAACCATTCAACAACTACATCACCAATCAAAGTAAATTTGTGTTTTGACTGATGGTGAAGTTTTGCTGATTAAATTATTGTAATATTGAGAAG
>Ga0307989_1000637_pt1 | contig 21742 bp, 24 predicted proteins | sample EllFjometagen185_FD_203164 | JGI IMG/M metagenome (GOLD analysis project Ga0307989, IMG submission 203164) | Marine microbial communities from Ellis Fjord, Antarctic Ocean - #185 | ecosystem: Environmental > Aquatic > Marine > Unclassified | place: Southern Ocean | collected 2014-10-08
ACACTCTGTAGTATTATCTCCCGTAAGTGCTGCTGTTATTCCCAGCGTTGTTCCATCTACGAACATATATTCTGGCGTCGTTCCCCCTGTTTCTATTTTTCCATTTTGTGGATTAGCTTCTTCTGCCCCAATAGCAACAAAAAACTCATTATCTCCTTCGGTAGCTCCAATTGCAACGGCATAGTAATAATTCAATCCATTTTTTGCATCTGGCATTGAATAATCATTATCTGCCAAAAGCTGTGCACGTCCCGTTGGCATATGTGCACAACTTACAGTATCTCCAGTCGTTGTATCGGCTCCATCACCATAATTATATACTCCACAATTCCCTGCTCCTCCAGAATCAACCTTCATCATCATAGCCAAGTTCTGTACTGTTGATACACGCTCACTATCTCGAGCTTTCGCAAAGTAAGAACGGAACGTACCGACGGAAATCGTAGACAAGATCCCGAGGATCACGATCACCACCAGCAACTCAATAAGGGTAAACCCTCGCTGTTGGAATTTGTTTTTCATTTGTATGAAATGTTAAAAATTACAAATTTTGCAAAAGAATATTGAGCGTTTTAAATACTTAGTGCAACTTTTTTATTCAAAAAAAGCTAGTAAAGACAAGCCTTTCGTGTCTTTTTTATATTACTTTAATTAAAAATATTCTCCTTTTTGTTTTTTGCTATAAATAAATACTGCCCTCTTTCTTACAATATTTACTATTAAGCACCTGTCAGTGGTGGTGTCTCCAAAACTCCCGAAGAGGTGATTTTATATAATGCCCAATCAGTATGACATTTTGGTATAGGACCAAACCATTCACATCCCGCTAGCAAATCACCATTTGCGGGCTCGTTATCTCCCTGTGTTACCGAAATAATTCCTTTTGTTGTTCCATCAGCAAAAATATATCCTGTTGTAGCTGCCACCTGTTTTCCATTTTGTGGAATATCCTCTTCTGCTCCCACCACCACAAAAAAATCATTATCTCCCGAGGTTGCTCCCCTATGGATAGCGTAAAAATATGCTAAACCATTTTTCTCATCTGGCATTGAATAGTCATTCTCTGTTAATAAGTTCTGTAATCCCGTTGAAGTAATATCAGTAGGACAATCTACCCCCCCCTTGTCATAATTATATACCGTACAATCCCCAGCTCCTCCTGAGTCTACTTTAATCATCATCGCTATGTTTTGTACTGTCGATACTCGTTCTGAGTCTCGAGCTTTCGCAAAGTATGAGCTGAAAGTACCGACAGAAATTGTAGATAAGATCCCCAGGATCACAATCACGACCAGTAACTCAATAAGGGTGAATCCTCGCTGTTGGAATTTGTTTTTCATTTGTACTCTATAAATTTTACTGAGTAATCCTGACTATAATGAACGCTCCGTGCAATTTTTTTTTCTACTTTTTCACAAAGTTGGTAATACCCGCTCAATCCGAGCTACGGCATCTATGTTTTCTGGAAAAATAAATTTTTCTCCTGTTACCCTCTCATAGAGGTCAATGTATTTTTCTGCTGCCATCATACGTAAATCATCATCCAAATATTGTGATGGATCCGCACTGGCATCATCCACATCATATCCTTTTGCCACGATTGCTGTTCTTACGAACTCTTTACTTAATGCCTCTGGTTCTTTTCCTGCATCAAATAATTCCGCGTAAGTATCTGCCACCCAGTACCTAGAACTATCGGGTGTGTGGACTTCATCAATTACAATAAGCTCCCCTTCTGGTGTTATTCCCATTTCATATTTTGTATCGACCAAAATCAATCCACGTTCAGCGGCAACCTTCTGCCCAAGAGCAAACATCTTCAAAGCATATTCCTGCGCCTTTTCCCATGTAGGAGTATCGAGATATCCCCTGCTTACAACTTCTTCAGAGGAAATATTTTCATCATGTTCTCCTACCTCACTGGGTTTTGTAGTTGGCGTAATAATTGGCGTAACAAAAATCTGATTCTTCTTCATGCCTTCGGGCATTTCTATACCACAAATCATACGATCTGAGTTTTGGTATGCGTACCAACTCGATGTTTTGGTTGATCCTGTTAAATATCCACGCACGATAACTTCTATAGATAATGGCTTCACATTTTTTACGAGAGAAATATTCGGATCTGACACCTCTATCAAGTGATGAGGCACCACTCCGTCGAGCTGACGGAACCACCATGCTGCAATTTGATTTAATACCTGTCCCTTGAAGGGCACGGTTCCGAGAACAAAATCAAATGCTGAAATACGATCTGAAACAACGATGGCACGTCGTGCATCATCTAAAACAAAACTTTCTCGCACCTTTCCTTTGTGATGTTCTTGAGCATTCGGAAACGAAATAGCATCAACGGTTGTGTTGAGCGCGGACTGAATTTTTTGGTCCATGGGATTGTTTTTAAAACTGTATACATATACTACAAATATAAAATTCCATATTTGAAGATTGTAGATTGAAGATTGAAATTTGAACAAATTTCTGCCAGAATTCTGCCAGATTTCCACAAAAAATGAAATTCGAAATTTTGACCATTTTTCCCGAAGCATTTGAAAGCTTTGTCAAAACCTCCATTATTGGAAGAGCTATCGATGAGGGAAAAATAGAGATAAACGTTCACGATATCCGTGATTTTACGGAGAATAAACATAAAAAAGTAGATGACGTTCCTTTTGGTGGAGGCGCAGGAATGCTCATGGCATGTCAACCACTCTTTGATTCCATTAAGCACGTCAAAGGATTAGAAAAAGACAATGCACCTGTTATCTTCTTCACTCCAAGTAAAACGGTTCTCAATCAAGAAATAGCAGAAGAATATTCAGATCAAAAAAAGTATTCACGAATAATTTTATTATGCGGACACTACGAAGGGATAGACCAGCGTGTACGCGACCATCTCATTGATCGAGAAATCTCAATTGGAAACTTTGTACTTACGGGAGGTGAACTTCCTGCTCAAGTTTTCATTGATACCATTGGACGACTCATCCCTGGAGTATTAGGGAAAGAAGAGAGTCACCAAGAAGAGAGTTTTAGCCAGAAATTGAAAGGAAAAATTGAATACCCTCATTACACACGCCCTTCAGATTTCCGTGGAATGAAAGTGCCCGAGGTCCTCATTTCTGGACACCACGCAAAAATTGAAGAGTGGCGCAATGACAAGTGCCAATAATTTCAAATTACAATTCATAATTCATAAACTCCATATTGAATAGACTTTCTTACGTCTAATCTGATAAAATCTGAATGAATTTTTTTGATAAAATAAAAATGGATACAAAAGACAGCCCATCAATTGCACAAATTATTATACGATTTTTCACCGGATTTGGCGCAGGCCTATCCGGAAGCATTGTTTTTATGCTTATTCTCTTTGCGGGATGGTCTGTCGTGGGAGAAACACTCTCTGCTACACCCGAAACGATGAATGAGTTTGGCGTCCTTGTCGGACAAAACAGCACTCACCCTCTTTTTGTCTATCTTGTACTCTTGGCAACATTTCTGGGTGTTCTTGCCTCTACTGCAGCCTATACGTTTCTCATGACCCTTATTGAGAGTCGTTTCACATTACGCTCAACAACCCTCACTCATGTTTTTTTTGGAAATCTTGTTCTGATGGTATTCCTACTTCCTGCATATATTGCTGCTAGCAGCGCCATGGGACTTGACGGCATTACTTCGGTGGTACTTGCCCATGTATTAATTTCTGGATTATTTTCCTTTCTTGTTATTGAATCTCTTCATTCAAATAAATATTTTCTTGTGAAGGTGTACGCACTGATTATTGCCCTCTCCCTCTTCTTTTTCATGTCTACAAAACTAGCAACAAACACCACATCACTTGCTCTTCTTTCTATGCCATTTCTTTTTGGATTCCTAGCTATGACAAGCTCGCTTGCAATGTCTATTTATCAATGGTTCTACCGTACCTACGGAAGCGATGTTCTTAATATTGATACTCGTTTTGGTAGTGATTATGACGACAACTCAAAAAACTATTAGTCATCTATTCTTTTTCTTGTATTAAAAAAAGTCACCCCGCAATGCGGGATGACTTTTTACTTTTAAATAATATTTTTTATTATTCCATAAGCTGCATCATTTCCGCTGGATCCTGTTCTGGTTCTCTTGCTATGGGCTCGTTTACTACGGGCGCTACTGGAGCTTCTACCGGAGTTTCTACTGCAGCCGCTTGTACTGCTGCATCACGCGCCGCTCTTACCTGTGTCATAGAGCATTCTGAATTCACAAGTCCTACCTCAACACGATTTTCACCTTCTCCTGCAAATAAATTCACTGTATTACAATTTTGTGATAGCTGAATCACTCGAGTAACAGCATCATTTTGTCCAAGTTGTACTCCTCTCTGTACTCCCTGACGAAATATAACATTATTTAATGCTCCCCAAGCCGTATACAGTACGAATGCGGTTGCAAATAAACACCAAAGAAGAAGAATAGCTCTCCCTATAGTCCAGTGCTTGGCTACGAACGGATTTTTGACTTTCATGTTTATGTTTGAATTAAAAAATAGAAAACACGTGAGAGAAAGTAACCGCTCATGAAAAAAATTTCAAGTATTTTTTATAGAAATTCATGAAAAAACATTTGCTCGACTTGCTAAAAACACTACAATTCCAAGGAAAGTTTTGGATATTAACCCCCTTGAACAATGAAAAAACTCTTATCACTTGGACTAGCACTTACTATGTGCTCCACCGTACTTGTCGGAACAACTGACGCATATACTGCGACAAATGATTCCATGAATCAGGCTTCTACAGTTTCTGTAGCAAAAAACCGACAAGCAAATTATCTAGACGCACTCCGTCTTCGATACAAAAACATGTATAACGCGGCACGCCGTGACCGAAACTACAATAATTCATACCTCCAGAAAGATCGAATGAATTTAATGAAACAAGAAAATCATATTGTAAGAAATTTAAGCTCAAAAATGGATCGTGAAGGAGTAATGGAAGAAGGAAAAGAACGTATACGAAAAACAAATGAGTATCGTGTTGAAGCTACAAATGCTAAACAAACGTTCCGAAAAGCAGCTATTGATTACTATCTTGATGATGGAGATGGATATTCTAGTGAAGAAGCTATGGAAGTAGGAAACGTTGATGGAATGACAAATGTTGTGCCACGAAGACGAATGGTTGATGCCATGTACAAAATGCATGTTGGTGCAACAAACCTTACTACTCGTGACATGGTACGTAATCTTGGAATGCATTCAGGAGAAACAGGAATTACAAAACCTTCAACATACCGAAAAGGACAATTCTACGGTAAAATGTTCTCACCATACATGAGCACTCGTTGGATGAACTAGTTCTATCATTTAATAATGAATATCAAAGACTCACTCCGGTGGGTCTTTTTTGTACACGAAAATTTCTTGTTTGAAGTTTGTAGTTTGAAGATGGAATTACCAATCCTTTCTCTGTCCTTCTGATCCACGATGAAATACACCGAAGTCTGAAAACGTCATTGCTTTCTCAGCCGAAACAACGGGGCCGGTTTGGCACATCTTTTCCCCTGTTTCTACGACACACTGTCCGCAGATTCCAAATCCACACTTCATATACCGTTCTACGGAAACTTCACACTCAACTCCTGCCGCAATACACATTTCTGCAATTGCTTTCATCATTTTTTCTGGACCACACGTCTGAACGAGATCTATCTCCTCTTCGCTCAAAAGCTTTTCTAAAATATGTGTTGTAAATCCTTCAATCCCAGCTGAACCATCATTAGTCGCTACTAACGTTCTAAAACCCGTTTCTGTTGATTCTTTTTCCCAAATAAGAAGATTCTTGCTTCGTGCGCCAATAACCATCGTCACCTCTGACCCTGCATCCTGATGACATTTCCCTATGAAATGGAGTGGAGCCGTTCCATATCCACCCCCGATAAGAACAACTTTCTTGTTCACAATAGCAGAGTATCCATGACCATATGCTCCACGAATTCCTACACGATCCCCTTCCTTCATTTTAAATAACTGTGTCGTGGCAGGTCCAACTTTACAAATAGTCAGCCAAATTTCTCCATCATCATCACGAGCGATAGAAAAAGGTTTTTCGTCGAATCCCGGAATCCACAGCATACAGAATTGCCCTGGAGTTGATCCCAAGGTTCCTTTGAACACGTATGTTCGAATATTCTCCGCTTCATCCCACATGCGATCTATTACAAACGCATGAGGTTCTGTATTTAATTCGTGATAAACGGTGTCATCATTTCTCTGTCCGCAACCGCCTCCACAGCATCCCATGTTTATTGTTTGTGAAATAACCCGATAACCTCCGACAAGTTGCTGAACTCACTCTTCTCAAGCCATTCCGACATTTCATCAGTAAATTTTTTCCATGTTGCATCTCCGTGGTAGTAGATCGCTGTACCCACTCCGACCAGCGTTCCTCCTGCCATCATTATTTCAATTGCATCTCGCCCAGAATTTACTCCTCCAGTGGCGATAATCGGCGTATTGGGCAATGCTGCATGAATGTCATACACCGCCTTCACTGCTATTGGGAAAATTGCTGGCCCAGATATTCCTCCAACTCCATTTGAAAGGATAGTCGTACGCAAATCAATATTCCAACGCATTCCTGGTCCAACGGTATTAATCGCTGTAATTGCATCCGCTCCTACGTCAACTACTGATTTCGCAATATCAACAATGGATTCTACGTTTGGCGAAAGTTTCACTGCAATTGGGATGTCTCCTACATTCTCACGAACTAATTTTGTTACCGCTGCTGCATCCGTACGAGAACACGCAAAGGGTTTTCCAAACTCTGATTCCACGTTTGGACAAGAAATATTCACCTCAATTACATCTGGTTTCAATTCAGCAATAGCTTCTGCAATAGCACCAAAATCTTCTACTTTCCCCGCTACAATATTTGCAATAATTGGTTCTTTCGTTCGCTCACGCAGCTCTTTCATTGTTTGTACTCCTTTCACAAGCCCCGCATCAGATAAACCAACCGCATTCATAAAATATTCTTTGGTTCCAAACATCGTTGGATTGGGATGTCCTGGATGAGGTTCTCTCCACATACTCTTCGTGGTAATTCCTCCTGCACCAAGCTCAATAACGTGGGCCAAGGATCCAGCAGTAACTCCCAGCACACCAGAAGCCAGCACAAGTGGGTTCTTGAAATCTACTCCGCAGAAATTGACGTTCAGGTTTTCCATTGCTCAAATTCTGCCATATTTCTCGTTTTTTTCAACTTTAATCCAGTCCAATTTCAGAGAAAATCTCCTGCATTGCCGCAATGGCAATGTCGAAAAAGACTGCTTTTTCAATTCCTATTTTTTCTATATCAGCAATAAATTCTCGAGATACGGGTGCGGCAAAGTGAGCACTTTTGAATTTTTTGTTCAAAGAACTCGCCTTCATTCCCACTAATTTCTCGGGGCGCATTAAGGCATAAGCATAAATCAACCCCGTAATACTCTCTCCTGCTGCCACAGCATAATCCAACTCTGATTCCCGTTTGATATTTGTAAACTCCTCATTGTGAGAAGAAATGGCATGCGACATCTCTTCGTCAATCTCATACCCTTCCTCTTTCAAAATTTCTAATGCACGTACTCCGTGCTGAGAAAAATCATTCATCGTCTGCTCCCAGTCTAAATCATGGAGCAATCCTACTATCGCCCATTTTTCCTCATCTTTTTTCAAATGTTTTGCAATCGCTCTCACCACTACCTCACTCTCTCGGGAATGAAGACGATTGTTTTTTTCGTGTAAATATTTTTCAATAAGTTGTCGTGCGTCCGCCAGCGTTATTTTTTTCATTGCTCAAATCCTGCCACAGTTCTCGTTTTTTTCAACTGGAATCTTTTTCGACTTCTTTCCTCTTTATTAACTCTTACATTTATTCAATTGACCTGAATTTATTATTGAATTCACTTCATCAATAGTAATATCCCATCTAACTCCACAATCATATATCTCTAAAAAAGGATCATCATCTAATATTAATTTTTGTAATTCTTCTGTATTTGGTGTTTCCGAATATTTTGCATACGTTTCATAATTTACTTTCAAAAATGCAGAACCTTTCCAAATCCCTTTATTATCCAATAAATATCCTTGTACTAATTTTGTTGGCGTACGAAATTCGTCAGTATCGGAAATTACTACATCTTGCATGTCTGGATAATGAGAAATTGTTTTTCCATCATCAGCAAGCCCCACTGGCACCAAATTAGAATAATCTTTTTTCGTTTTATAAATTATCAATGGTGGTCCTGGCATAAAAGACGGAGCAAACGCATCTACCATTGGTGATTTTTTTATAACTTCTTTCAAAACACATATTCCTCCTGCATCTGGCATTACTACTCCATTGTTTGAGCTTTTACATTCCATGTTTTCAGGACAAGGCGTCCCTGCTATTCCAAAACAAGTAATCTTTTCCTCAACCACTTTCTCTTCAGCAAATTTAGTACATTTTGCAGGCTTCATCATTTCTGGAGCACAAAACATTCGCGTACAAGCTAACATTCCATTTTCTCCAACCATACAATTATTACATCCATCAAACCATGATTCACATCCTTCTGGAATTTGTGGCCGAGCCATTTCTTTCTCTTTTTCATTATTTTCACGAAAAAATTCCCACTCTTCTCGCTCTGTTCCATCCGCAAAAAGACAATATCCTGCTTGGCCATTTTCTTCATCTCGAATCTCCAACTCCCCTCCCTGCTCTATACAAAAAGTAGAGGCAGGATTTGCCACACCAACTGTTTTTCCCTCTTCTTGTGCTGCTGGAAGAACTGAGCATCCACATAAGAAAAGACCGAATAACAACACGATAAATTTTTTCATTGTTTTGTATTTTAAAAGACAACAAGAATATCTTACGAGAAAATTAAAAAAAAGTAATAAAAAACTCCTTATTTGTAATTTGAAGAGCGCAGTTTGTAGTTTAAATATCAAGCCATTTCGCCCCGTCCACATGCCTTCCTCCTGCAAATACCTCAAAATGCAAATGTGGTCCTGTTGTAAAGAACCCTGACCCAGGCAATCCTGGTGTTCCTCCTGTCGCACCCACTACCTGTCCACGCACAACATTGTCACCTTCTTTTACCACAACATCTGAGATATGACCGTACAGAGTAAAAAGATCATCTCCATGATCAAGAATGAAATATGAATAGGCATATCCATTTTGAGCAACTTTTTTGATCATGCCATTCATTGGTGCTAATATAGGAGTGCCTTGCGGCGCTACAAAATCTGTACCAAAATGATCTCGCCCCAATGTTTTTTTGTATTCGGGATCAAGAAAAGAAGCTGTGATTTGTGGCTCTATAGAAAGAGGAAAGAGTAATTTTTTTTCTACGAGAACAACAACTTCTTCTGAACTCTCTCCCAATTTTATTCGTAAATCTTGAAGTGCAACAGTTGAACCTACTTGCTGCTTACGTGCCGCAGAAATCGCATTTTCAAGCTCCCCCTGAGAAAACTCTAGTCGTGCCAAAACATTCGCTCGTGCTGCAACTAAATCAGCTAATAACATTTGTTGCTGTGCGGATTGTCGTTCTAAATCCTGTACACGTAAAAATATTTCAGCCACTCGTCGTTCCTCTCTTTCTAGATCTTTCTGTAATTTTTTTAAATGCATAACCTGCTCTCTCTGAGAATCTTCAACATATTGTTCCCTTCTCCTCTGTTCAATTAATTGAGAAATTGATTTATTAGAAAACACCCATTGCCAAATTGCTATCTGTCCCCAATCTTCTTGTAGCGACGACTGTATAAACTTTTTACTCAAAGACTCTTGTTGTGCTCTTTCTTGCTGTCGAAGTGTCGCCTCTATTTCTGATTTTTTTCGAGTAATAACGTCTAATTCTCTCCTCCATTTCTGTGCTGCATTATTTTGTTTTTCTTGCAAAACACGCCGGATTCCTAAGTCTCCATCTAATTGTTCTAGCTGATACTCAATCACGCTCCTCTCATCTTTTATTTCCCCTAAAATCTGTTCATTTTCATGCAACTCACTCTCTACTTGCTGCAAAGCCTCTTCCTCTTCAAATATAGCACGTCGCACATCTATCGAACCGCTCACCTCTTCTGTTGGAATACTCGGCTCAGGACGAGAAATAACTTCTTCTGTAGAGATAGGGTCTTCTCCTGAAAAAAACTGCTCTAATAGTGAATTAAATTTATCCCCAAAAGATGCGAACGCAAAAGTTGGAATAAAAATTGTGATCAAGGCAATGTGTTTCAACTTCATTTTTTTTCATTTTAAGGCAGACTACGGTAGATGGCAAAAAAAACAGTATTTTCGACTCAGGAACTCATTTTTGCTTTTGAAAAAATCTATAAAAATGAAGAATGTCACCTCACGTGGGACAAGCAACGTCCCTGGACACTTCTTTTTGCTGTTATATTATCTGCCCAATGCACTGATAAACGCGTAAATCTCACAACACCCACTCTTTTAAAAGAATTCCCTGATCTGGAAGCATTCATTGCTCGCCCTATTGAAGATATTGAACGTGTTATTCGCCCACTTGGTTTTTTTCGTACAAAATCAAAAAGTCTTCGAGGTACTGCCGAAAAAATTATTTTGGACTTTAATGGGATTCTCCCCTCTTCCATGGAAGAACTCATTCAACTTCCTGGTGTTGGAAGGAAAACAGCGAATGTCGTCCTCCAAACAGTTTTTGGAAAAAATGAAGGGTTTGTTGTTGATACTCATGTTTTGAAAATCTCTAATCGACTTGGATGGGTGACGAATAGAAATCCTATAAAAGTAGAACAATCCCTTATAAAGCTTTTTCCTCAAGAAAAATGGGCTTGGCTTGGTCATTGCCTGGTTCAATTCGGACGCGACTATTGCAAAGCCCCAACGCCTCTTTGTAGTAATTGCCCATTAAGAGAAAAATGTCCTCAAATCGGAGTTACCAGATCTAAATAATTTTTATAGAGAGATACAAAAAGAGCCATAGCACTGCTACAGCTCTATCATATCACGTGATATTTGTTCTCAAAAAATCATTAATTCAAATCCGTCTACAGGAAAGTCTTGTGTATATACCTCTCCATTCTCTTCCCATTCAATCTTTTCTAAAAATACTTGAACACTATCTCCACGCGTTAACCCACTCTGCACTGAGGCAAACACTTCTATCAAATACTCTTCGTCCTCTAGTACCTCTTCTCCTACTGGTACTACCAATCGCGTACGATCTGCTAGTTTTTTTGTTCCTCCTGTTGCCCACATTTGATCTAAAAACGTAGAACTATTCAGTCCTATCTGTAATGATTTTATTGTCGCTGCCCCATTAGAAGCAGAAACATATAATGGCAATACTAACTCTTTACTTTTCCCCGAATACGTCATTGTTAATTGTGGATTTTCGTTTGCAGATCGAACTGAAATCGTTGTTGTTCCTGTATATAAAGGTGTACTACCACCTCCACCTCCATTGTTCAATACCTCTAGTTTGGGCCGCATAACTCGATATAATGCCACCGCCACTTCTCCTCGCGTCATATCACGTGATGGCTCTAGAAAAGTAACGCCTCGTTCTGGAAACAAGTCCAACTCTTGAACATTTCCTACATAAGGAGCAAACCATGCCGATGAGTCCACATCCGCAAAATCCTGAGGTAAGTCCTCCGGTAAGTCGAATGTTTTTGATAACATTTTTAAGAATTCTGCCGTATTTACTGTTTGAGCTGGTTTAAAGTTACCACTGGGATATCCTGAAATTATTCCCAAATCTGCCGCATCAATTATATATTTTACATACCATTCCCCTTCTTTTACATCAGGGAAACGTCCGTTGTTATGTTTCATATCCACGGTACGTCCTTTTGCAAGAAGTAAAAACTTTGCTAACTCCGCTCTGTTTACTGGTTTATGAGGCTGAAAAGTTCCATCTGGATATCCTGAAATCACTCCTTCTTCTCGTAAATTCGCAGCAGCTTGCCCAATAAGAGAATCTACATTTAAATCAGAAAAAAACTGAATCGTCTGCACCTCTTGTGCTGACACCGTGTGGAAAACTCCTAAACCCGTGATTCCAAGTAGAATTCCCGCAATCGTAAATAAAATTTTCATGTGTTTTAACAATATCAGTTGAATTTTCCAGAAGTTTTGCACCAAAGTCAAGTTCTACGCACGATAAGAATCTGTTCAACACCTTCCGGTAACTCCTTCTCTTTTAACAATGTCATTATTTCATGTGTACGAAGAAATAGTGCTGATCCCGCTGCAGCATCTGAAACTTGAATTGTCAAAGCTCCTGAATCAAATTTTACTGGTTGCCAACTTTCTGAAAACTCTGGAAAATCTTGAACAATAAATTTGCGCGCACTTTCACAAATGATCCCCGCAATCGCTTGTGGTTCAAGGTTATATTTTTTTGCCGCTATAAAAAGGAAATTTCCTGCAGGTTCAAAAGACATCAAGGGAGTTGTACTTGAGTGAATACTTCTCGTCAACATATTCCCTTTTATATGTTGCCTTTGTGAAAGCAAAAAAAACACCTTGTCATTGCGGACTTGATCCGCAATCTATTTAGCTCCTGAATCAAGTTACTACGTGAGCTTCTCTTTCAGGATTACACAGGATGATTATACAACGCCTCCAATGGATCAATCCCCAACTTCCTCAACTCTTCGCCAATTCGCTGCACCGGAACACCGAGAACATTGGGGAAATCTCCTTCAATATGATCTACTAACCAAGCACCCGCTCCTTCTACTGTAATTCCACCAGCTTTTCCTTTCCAATCTCCAACGGAAAGAAACTGCCGAATTTGCTCATCGGTTGAATCAGCACGAAAATGTATCCACGATTTTTCCACAAACGATGACTGAAACTGATTTCCTGAGCGTTTCCCAATAATCCCCACTCCCGTAAATGCGGCTACTTTTTTTCCACGAAATTGTTGAAACCACACAAAAGCTTCCTCTTCGTTTTGGGGCTTCCCTAAAATTTGATCATCCACTGCAACCAGTGAATCAAATGCAAAAACAAGCAGATCCTCTTTATTTTCAAAACTCTTCATTGCTTCCTCAGCCTTCTCCCGCGCCAAACGCTCAATCGTCTGTTCCAAACTTTCGCCCTCTCGTAAAGACTCATCAATATCCGTCGGATGAAAAACGGAGGAAATTCCTAAATTAGAAAAAATATTTTGTCGTGTCGGAGAAGCGGTTGCAAGAACAATTTTCATTGTATAAATATTTTATTCAAAAAAGTAACCATACCCCAAGCAATGCGCAATATGGAGCAAACCAAATCCATTTTCCTTCAATAAGTTTCAGCATCCAGGCAATGGCTCCAACGGCTGCAATCGCACTTACTGCAAATCCAACCCATGTCCCAACCTGAGAAAAGATAAGTGCATCTGATTTATTATCTATTACTGCAAAGAGAAGAGCTCCTAAGATCGTCGGAATCGCAAGAAGAAAGGAGTTCTTCGCCGCCTCTTTTCGCGGTAATCCAATAAGAATAAGAAATGCGATAGTTAATCCTGAACGAGAAATTCCAGGCAATACTGCCAATCCTTGTATCAAACCGAGAAATATTGCTATTTTCCAAGTAAATTCTCGCACCTTCTGTGGACGCAACCATTCTGCTGCTACGATCAACCCAGCAGTAACCAAAAGAGTTATCCCCACCAACCGCGTTGTCATTTCTCCGGTAAAAAAGTTATGCACCAGAATTCCTATTGGAGCTGTCAAAGCCGTTGCTACTACCAATTTCCATCCGAGAGAATCTCCTTCACGAGTAAACATATCTCGCACAATCCGTAGAATATCTTTCCAGAAGAAGCTAATGACGGCTACTAATGATCCGGCGTGCAAAACTACCTCAAGAGACAGTGATCTGATATCCCAATACTCTAAGAGCAACCACAAGTGCCCACTTGAGCTCACAGGAAGAAATTCTGTCACTCCTTGTATAAATCCGAGAATTACTGCGGGCAATATTTCCATCATTCGCAGTGTAACGTGCTTTATATATTTATAAAATTTTTCACCTATTTTTTTGTGCAAATTTTTTATACAATAAAAAAATTGACAGCCTTTCAGTTTTTCGTAGACTCTCGCCCGGCTCACTCGTCAAAGGCAATCCCCATGCGCATTGCTGCCGAACCTATCAAACAAAAAAATACTCAAAAACATGATTTTACTCGAGCACAAATCCCCCCTCTTTTCTTTTATTTTCGTGGCCACGCTTCTCCCTTCTCTCTCTCTAGCAAGCTTTCCCGATGTAACCGACGATCATCCTTTTTCTGAGTCTGTACATTTTTCTAAGGAACAAGATATCATTATTGGATATCCCGATGGAACCTTTCGTCCTGATGATTTGGTAAACCGTGCAGAATTCACAAAAATTCTCATGCGTTATGCCAATGCAACTCCTTTTGTCGGACAAAACTGTTTTCCTGAAGTAAACAATGAATGGTTTGCGCAATATGTCTGTTCTGCACAAAAAAGACAGTTTCTCTCTGGATATCCAGACGGAACATTCCGTCCCGGAAATTCTATTAATTTTGCTGAAGTTTCAAAAATTATTGTGAGGTCCTTAAACATAGCTCATGAAGCCATTCCAGAAGGAGAAGAATGGTTTGTCCCTTTTATTAAAGCGCTCGATTCTCGAGATGCAATTCCTTCTTCTATTACTTCTCCTGAACAACTGGTAACGCGAGCCGAGTTAACGAATATTATTCATCGCTTATATTTGCATAAAAACAAAGAGGTATCGCCAACATCATCTCCCTCTTTTGATACAGAAACTGCTATTGAAGACATCGTGATTTCTAACACTCCAGCTGTAGAAACCGATATTGATCTTCTAGAAGAAAATGAGGTTGACCTTGAAATAAATACTCCAGAGGACGATTTCTTTACTCTTGAAAGTGAAATTCAGCTTTCCTTTAGTTTATTAAACATATTTGAGCCCCAAAAAACGAGTCATACCACTCTTAATATTGATGGAACTGAATATCTTCTCAGTGTAGAACCGAAATTCGAAAAATACTCTATTGAGAGTGTTCCTGGAGAAGACAATATGTACAAGGTGATACGAACGGTTGATAAGAAAACTTTTGCAAACTCATCACAAAAGGCCTGCGAAAAAGTGAACGGAAATTGGCAAACCGATTCCTTGTGTTTATTGGGAAGTCTCTAATCTTTCAATTCAATCTCAATACCTCCCTCATCATCTAATTCAAAATCTACCTCAATAGTATTTTCTCCCGAAACTGAAATATCCGGAAATTCGCTTTCTTGCAGTGACTCTTCTTTTTCCAAGTTTATATTACGATCTGGCTGACCATTACCCCTTACATTTGTCTGTACCATTTGAGAAAGCAAATTCCGAAGAGCTGACTCCTCTGTAAAGTTCTTATCATCCAACATTCGTCCTCGATGGTGACGAAGAATTTTTACGGCCCTTTTGGGGCGATTCACCCCTTTGTAAACGTAAGGAGTTCCTCCATTTGTTTTTTCAAATACCAAATCTCCTACTCCTGAAAAAAACGCAGCTGCTCCTCGGCGTTCCAAACCAACCTCATCCAGATCCCAATAATCAAGTCTTACTGTCCTTCGATCAAAAAACCCATCCCACTCGGCGAAAACTAAACTTTCGTTCGTCATTAAAACAGCGTTTCCATACCACTGCCAAAAAACGCGTAATAATCGTTCAACTCCAAAAATAATGACCAAGGCAATGAGCCAACGCGCCTCCTCCGCAAAAGGCAGTATCTTTGGTGCAAATGCCCAAATGCCCCATCCCATTATGAAAAATATAAATACCCACATCATCATTCGTGAAAAAGCAGGTGAAAAGGGGCGTCGGAAAGAACGCTCCACAATTTCATCATCTTCCAACTGACTCACGAATCCAAGGCGTTTCAAATTCATAACAAAAAAATTGTACCACATTTTTTTTTGAACTACACTTCCGGCGATGAATTTTACTTCTTGGCTCAAATCCGACGATCAATCTTGGGGCAGTTTTTTATTAGAATTAATACTTTTACTGGGATTGGTACTTTTTATTCGTTTTTATGTATTCCAATTTTTCCGTGTGAGTGGTCCCTCAATGTGTCCCACCTTGAATCAATTTGATGAGAATTGTTATCACGGCAGCGGAGAATTCATTTTTGTAAATGAGTTTCTCTATTCATTCATGAGTGAACCGAGTCGAGGAGAAATCGTTGTATTTCGTCCACCAACAACTGACAAAAACTATATCAAGCGTGTCATCGGTGTTCCCGGTGACGTAGTAGAAGTAGTTGATGGAAAAGTATATCTCACTGGAGATGAATACGAACGAACTGAACTTCCTGAGTCTTATTTATCTGAGAAAAATAAAGGCCGCACTTTTGCTGCATTAGAAAAATTTATTGTTCCGGAAGATTCTTATTTATTATTTGGAGACAACCGACTTGAGTCACTTGATGCTCGTCGATGTTTTGAATTTGACTGTAGTGATTCTAGTTCTCCTTTTGTAGTAACAAAAAAAATTCGTGGACGAGCAGAATTTGTTATTTGGCCAGTAACAAAAGTTCGTAGCCTCTCACATGATTTATTTGCTACTCCAGCAAAAATTGACACAACTGTAGACGAGCAGTAGACTCGTCGTGTCTTTTTTACCGAGAAAAATTGTTATTTTTTTTACTCTTTCTCGTACTAAAGATAGGGAGTTTTTTCCCGTTTTTTAATAATCTTTACAATGAAACACATACAAAAACTAACGATCTTTGGAAGCATGGCCTTCGCTCTTATGTTTTCATCAAATGTCTTTGCCGGACAGATTGAAAACCTTGATGTAACGCCTGCTGGCTCTCAAATTCTTATTGAATGGGATCTCCTCACGGATAGTGAAATGTTTGATGAGGATGGTGGGTACGTTCTTCAGTACAGTACCGTACAGAATGATATTCGAAATGATAAACTCTATAAAAATCAGGTTAAAAAGAGTGTTAACACCCTCACACTGCGTGCAGCAGGATTTGAACGCAATGAAACATATTTCTTTCGAATATATTCATTGAGAACTGATGGACGAAAAAAACACTTAAACAACGGATCAAAAATATTAAAATGGGAATGGAAATCTAATGGAGATGTAGATTCTGAGTTTGTTGCGGCAAATGATCCTGTAATCGTCGATGACTCTTCAAGCAGCCTTGACCCTGATTTTGGGAAATTGCGTGCTGAAAAATTCGATACATCCGCTCACTTTAAATGGTCTACTCCTGATTTAGGATCACGTGAACATGATGGATTTGTTCTTGTGTTATCAGAAAGTGATGATCTTTCTTCTCCTGTTGCGGAAGTTGTTATTCCCACAGCAATTACTACTTCTTTTATTGAGGGATTAAATGCGGAAACAACATATTATGCTGCTGGCTATTTAAAAAATGGAAGTACTCGATTTGCGAAAGGTGAAACAATAAGTTTTAAAACACTGGCACCATTTACTTCACGACAACAAGCAATTTATGCCCGTCGTATATTAAAACGAGGAAATCTAGGAATTCGCCATGCCTTAGGGGGAACAACTGTTACTCCAATCGATACAACAACAACCACTACAACCACTACAACATCTACTCCTACAACAAATACTGAAGTAACTGCGCGTATTGCGGAATTAAAAGCTCTCATAAAAAAATATCAAACAGAACTCGCATCTTTACAACGAAAAACGACATCATCGAACGCCTCTTCTACAGGAACTTCTCGTTCTGTTACGACAAGAAGCAGCAGTTCTCGTAGTCGACTTGACGCATTAAGAGAGCGACTTCGTAATCGTAATTCTAATTAATCATGAATAAAATTCTACTGGCTACGGCACTTATTTTTCCTGCATTTTCTTTTGCAGCAGAAGATGTATCGACTACAACATATGACGCTGAAACAAGCACTATTGAACAATCGGCAATTGACCCGCTTGGACGATGTAAAGTATTCACAAATGATAATATTCCAAACACATGGAAACGTGTTGACTCTTGTGAAAACTATGCACCAGCCAAAACAGGACTTAGTCCTGCAGAAGTATCAAAACGTCGTTGGCAACGGAGACTCGCTTCTCGGACTGTCACCACAGAAACAACTGACAAAACTCCCGTAGTTCGACAATCTCGTATTGGAAGTGGGACTCTTACTCGAGGAGGAGCTGATCGTGTCACAAGTCTTGGAATAAAAAAACGAGCACTCAGAATGACAACAGACCAAAATCTCGGATCTACAAAACAATTTTTATTAGACGATTCTCGTCGACAAACAACAACGGCTACTGAACGTGTTCGTCGTCGAAATGCTCGTTCTGGGATAAAAAGTGGTTCTGCCACAGACATGACTCGAACTGGAAAATTATCAGGAAAATTCTGGAGCACTGAGTCCGCTCAACGAAACAAACGTCTTGATTCACAAGAAACAACAGAAGGATGGAAAAAATATTTGGATAATCGTCAATACCTTTCAAAAAAAGGACGAAAAGATAAAAAAGAATATGTATACAAAGGACCTTCTCTGCGAAGGATGTATCGAGGAAGTCGACTTGAAGGAAATATAGGAAACTAGAATTCCCTATTCCCAATGACTATTTAAAAGTGGAGCAATGCTTCACTTTTTTTTAGAAAGAAAATCTTTGTAATATGCTTCTGACAAATTCTGTTGAATCATTTTCCAGTCCCAACTAAATTTTCTATTTTCTGATGCCCGTACCAATGCTGCAACCAGTGACCAAATATTGTCTTCTTCAAATGTAAACGCACTTCCCGTCTCTTTTTGTGCATCAAAATTAGCCAATCCACATCCTTCTGGAAGAACTGGAATAACCCCTGCCTCAAGAACCGCCTCTAGTTCTTTTTTTTCTGGACGAGCAGGAAAAACAATTACGTCTGCTTTTTTCAAAATCTTTTCATGATTACCTGACAAGCTTTCAAGCATTGAAAATTGTTGTGGAAAATTTTCCGCACATTTAAAACAAAGATCTTGTGCTGATACATCACCTTCTGCCAAAACCTCAACTCCGAAACCCAATGCACACATCGCCTCCATTGCAGCACACAACAAGGCAGAATTCCCTGATTCTGTAATAGCACTCACAACACCTATGTTAAATTTTGTCTTTGTAGCTTTTTTTGTGGGAGCGGTGCGAGTTGTTGTCATAAATTGTAAAGTGATTGAATCAAGGTATAATACCAGAAGAAAATAAAAAAAACGAGCATTCCGCCTTCCTCACTAGTAAAAATGTGGCAAACTAAAAATTCAGTCGTGATTATTGATGGAAATGCCATCATGCATCGGGCATACCATGGGATCAATCAAGGATTCGTTCCTGTATGGAATAATATGCCTGTAGGAATGGTCTATGGCTTCTCTTCAATGCTCCTTTCTATCATAGAACATTTTCGACCAGAGCGACTTATTGTTGCCTTCGATACAAAAGAACCAACGTTTCGCCACAAACTTGATAAAGAGTATAAAGCACACCGAACACCCACTCCGAATGATTTTTATGATCAAATTCCTCTCGTAGAGGAATTACTTACGGCCTTTAACATTCCTCTTTTGAAATTACCAGGATTTGAGGCTGACGATATTTGTGGAACACTTGCTGTTCAGGCAGCAGAAAAAAATATGAATGCCTATATTGTTAGTGGAGATTTGGATTATTCCCAATTACTGAATAACAAAATCCATTTGGTGAAACTTAATGGAAAAATCGATCAATCCCCTATTTACGGACCCGCAGAAGTTAAGGCCCGATTCGGGGTGACTCCTGATCAAATGATTGATTTTAAGGCGCTTGTAGGCGATAGCTCTGATAATTTCAAAGGTCTTGCCGGGTGTGGCCCCAAAACCGCCGCAGAATGGATTCAGCGATGGAATACTCTTGATAATGTTTTTAAAAATAAATCTAAACTCTCTATAAAGTGGAGAGAAAAACTTGAGGCGGAAGAAGATTATGTTCGCCAATGTAAAATCCTCTCTCAAATTAAAATAGACTCTCCCATTGTATTTGATTGGAATCCAACCTTCCATATTACAGAAGACCCCGTACAAGCATTTTTTGAGAAAATAAATTTTCGAATACTTGCTACTCGTCTCTTCAAGTTGAATAAAAAAATAGAACAAGGACTTCCTATTGAACAAGAAAATGAATCAAAAAAAGATGAGAACGATGACCAATTATCACTTTTTTAGATAAAACACTGGTCTTTGTTTTTTAAAAAACTAAAGAATAAGCGATTCATAACTTTTTCAAAGTAATTTCATAAGGAGTTTAAAGAGAAAGCTGAATACATTTTTTGTTTTCTCGACTTTTTTTTTATTGAGTCAATACCGCAAAACCCTCTGTGTGTATGTTTTTTGTTGGACAAAAAATCGGTTCATCCGCTCTACGAGTGAAGAAAAAGGTTGCACAAGGTTTTCTGCCCTGCTAATATTTACAGTGAATCAAATCAGACCCCAAATGGCTCAACAAAAAATATTTACAGCTCTCGATATAGGATCATCTCGTATTCGTGTTGTAGTTGGTGTTGTCGAAGACAAAAAACCACTCATCAACATTATAGGGGTTGGATCTGCACCCTCATCAGGAATCCGTCGTGGAATAATTTCGGATATGGATGAAGCTGTTGGATGTATTTCCGCGGCACTCGAAGATGCTGAAAGAATGAGTGGTGAAGCTATTCACCGCGTTTTCGTAAGCTTTTCTGGTCCAAGTATTGAGACCTTTGATTCTCGTGGAGTCATTGCTATCGGTGGAAATCGAGCAGAAATAACAGAAGACGATGTAGATCGTGTTCTTGATGCAGCGCGTGCTGTAAGTCTTCCTGCAAACAGAGAAATTCTCCGTACTATTCCTCGAAGCTTTTCTGTAGATGCACAACATCATGTTAAATATCCTGTTGGGATGACAGGAATTCGTCTTGAGGTCGAAGCACATATTATTGCTGGACAAACCTCTGCTATCCGAAATCTTGAAAAATGCTTATATCAAACAGGTGTAACTCTTGAAGAAATCATTCCTTCTCACCTTGCTGCGGCAGAGGCAGCACTTGATCGAAAACAAAAAGAACTCGGTGTTGTTATTGTTGAAATTGGAGCTGGGTCCACAAGTCTTGCTGTATTTGAAGAAGGATCTGTAATCTATTCTGCCGTTCTTCCTGTTGGTGGTGAACATGTGACAAATGATATTGCTATTGGAGCACGTGCAGCAATTGATACTGCTGAAAAATTAAAAATTGAATATGGGAACTGTCAGCCAAATGATATTGCTGATCGAGAAGAAATTGATTTAACTCAAATTTCACGAACAGATGCACATGTCGTATCAAAAAAACAAATGTCTCAAATTATAGAAGCACGATATCACGAAATTTTCTTGATGGTTCACGATGAACTCGCAAAAATTGATCGTGCAGGAGCACTCCCTGCTGGAGTAGTTCTCTGTGGAAGTACTGTCAAAATGCCTGGAACCGTAGAACTTGCCCGAGAGGTTCTTCAGCTTCCTGTACAAATTGGATTTCCTCGTGATATTGAGGGAATTATTGATAGAACAGATGATCCTGGTTTTGTAACAGCTATTGGATTAATACATTTTGCACAAAGATATGGTGCACCTCGCGCATTGTTAAATTTTAACATCGGTCACATTGGTGACTCTATAGTAGAATTTTTTAAACGCCTTCTCCCCTAATTTTCCCCCACGAATCCCCCTTT
>Ga0307989_1000638_pt1 | contig 21732 bp, 13 predicted proteins | sample EllFjometagen185_FD_203164 | JGI IMG/M metagenome (GOLD analysis project Ga0307989, IMG submission 203164) | Marine microbial communities from Ellis Fjord, Antarctic Ocean - #185 | ecosystem: Environmental > Aquatic > Marine > Unclassified | place: Southern Ocean | collected 2014-10-08
CGGATAAACTTTCTGAAGAGAATGTTATGATTTATGCCGATGAAAAAGCATTCAAAAAATTAAAAATTAATTACCCTGCTGAGTTGCTTTTTCCTGCAAGCGAAGAATCTTTTGGAACAGAATTCCTGTCCATGAAAATGTCGATTAAAACAGTTGCAGATTTCGATGAGGCAATTTTCCATATTAATAAATACAGTTCGAAACACAGCGAAGCAATAATTTCAGAGGACACCGAACGAATTAAAAGTTTCAGAAAAATGGTGGATGCTGCATCTGTTTATTCCAATGTTTCAACTGCATTTACCGATGGTGCGCAATTTGGCTTGGGTGCCGAAATTGGAATAAGTACACAAAAATTACACGCCCGCGGACCAATGGCTTTGGAAGAACTCACCAGTTATAAATGGATAATTGAGGGTGATGGACAGGTTAGACCAACCTAAAATATTATACCACAATAGAAACATAGAACACATTAGAAAAAAACTATGTGAACTAATATGACTATGTGGTTCAAAAACAAACAAAATGAAAAATTATACATCATTTAAAGATATTCCCAGCATTGAAAAAGCTCTCGAAACTGCTTTTGAAGTCAAGAAAAATCCTTTCGGATTTCAACATTTAGGAAAAAATAAAACCATGGTTTTGGTGTTTTTTAACTCCAGTTTGCGAACTCGGTTAAGTACACAAAAAGCTGCTATGAACATGGGAATGAACACCATGGTAATGAATGTAAATGGCGACAGTTGGCAATTGGAATCGGAACTTGGTGTTGTTATGGATGGCGACAAACCCGAGCATTTGTTAGAAGCAATTCCGGTAATTGGCAAATATTGCGATATAATTGGTGTACGCGCTTTTGCCCGTTTCGAACGCAAAGAAGACGATTATTCCGAAAAAATTATAAACCAGTTTGTGAAACATGCCGGAGTTCCTGTAGTAAGTATGGAAGGCGCAACTCGCCATCCGCTGCAAAGTTTTGCCGATTTGGTAACCATAGAAGAACATAAAAAAGTTGAGCGCCCAAAAGTAGTTTTAACCTGGGCCCCGCACCCAAAAGCATTACCACAAGCAGTGGCAAATTCGTTTGTGGAATGGATGAAAGAGACAGATTACGATTTAGTAGTTACACATCCGAAAGGTTACGAACTGGCTCTCGAATTTATTGGCGATGTAAAAGTGGAATACGACCAGAAAAAAGCTTTTGAAGGAGCTGATTTTATCTATGCAAAAAACTGGTCGTCGTACAACGATTATGGGAAAGTGCTTTCGAAAGACATGAGCTGGACTGTAAACGAAGAAAAAATGGCACTTACGAATGATGCAAAATTTATGCACTGTTTGCCGGTTCGTAGAAATGTTGTGGTAAGCGATGGTGTTTTGGATAGCCCAAATTCAATTGTAGTTGAACAGGCGTACAATCGAGAAGTTACTGCACAAGCTGTTTTGAAAATGATTTTGGAAGATAAAGGGTGATGCGAATTCCGATTCGCATTTAAGAAACCAGCGATTCGGAAATCGCTGCACCCTAAATAAAACCGCTTACCTTTGCGTCTCTGAGCCTTTGCGGGAGTTTTAAATTATGAATAAAAAAATAGAAATAATACCAGCCATCGATTTAATCGATGGAAAATGTGTCCGGCTTTCGCAAGGCGATTACAAGCAAAAAACTATTTACAACGAAAATCCGCTGGAAGTAGCGAAAATGTTTGAGGCTGCCGGAATTACTCGTTTGCATCTGGTTGATTTGGATGGTGCTAAAGCGAAACACCTTGTAAACCATAAAGTACTGGAAACCATTTCAACTAAAACCAATTTAATTATTGATTTTGGTGGTGGTTTAAAATCGGATGAAGATTTGGAAATTGCTTTTAATTCCGGAGCGCAAATGATTACCGGCGGAAGCATTGCAGTAAAAGACCGCGATACTTTTTTGAAATGGCTCGCAAAATATGGAAGCGAAAAAATAATCCTCGGCGCCGATGCAAAAAATGGAAACATTGCAGTTGGTGGGTGGTTAGAAACAACATCGCTACCTGTAATCAAGTTTATTTCTGAATTTCATGAGAAAGGAATTTATAAAGTAATTTCAACCGATATTAGCAAGGACGGAATGTTAACCGGACCTTCGTTTGAACTGTACCAGAATATTATTGATGATTTGCCAAACGTTGAAATTATTGCAAGCGGAGGAATTGCAACAATGAACGACATTTTAAAATTAGATGAAATGGGAGTTCCGGGAGTAATTGTTGGCAAAGCTATTTATGAGAATAGAATAACTTTGAAAGAAATTGGGGAGTTTTTAAAAAAGTAAGAGGTTGATATGTTGAAGTGAGTGGTAAAATGCATTTAAATTTTTGTATTGCAGAATTAAAATTGAAAAAGATAGCCATAATAAAAAAACAGTTTTTAAAACTTCTGCCTTCTGCCTAATGAACTATATTACTAAAAGAAAATGTTAGCAAAACGAATAATACCATGCCTTGATATCCGCAACGGACAAACCGTTAAAGGAATTAATTTCGTAAATATTCAGGAAGTTGGCGACCCGGTAGAATTGGGCGCAAAATATGCTTCCGAGGGTGCCGATGAATTGTGTTTTTTGGATATTACGGCAACTCACGAAGGGCGCAAGACTTTTGTTGAACTGGTAAAACGAATTGCAAAACATATTAATATTCCTTTTACTGTTGGCGGCGGAATTAGTGAAATTAGCGATGCTGAACGATTATTAAGTGCCGGTGCCGATAAAATTTCAATAAACTCGTCTGCTGTACGTAATCCAAAATTGATTGATGAATTGGCGCGTAATTTTGGCAATCAGTTTGTGGTTGTGGCAATCGATGCCCGCGGCGATGAAAACAATTTCTGGACAGTGACTGTAAATGGCGGCCGTATTCCAACCGATAAAGAATTGTTTTCGTGGGCAAAAGAAGCGGAAGACCGCGGTGCCGGCGAAATACTTTTTACGTCGATGAACCACGATGGAACAAAAAGTGGTTTTGCAAATAAACAATTGGCGCAAATGGCCGATTCATTAAAAATACCAATTATAGCATCCGGCGGGGCAGGTTCCGAATCTCATTTTGTTGATGTTTTTACAAAAGGAAAAGCAGATGCAGGACTGGCAGCAAGCATTTTTCATTATAACGAAATTCCTATTCCTGTACTAAAAAAATATTTAAAAGAAAACGGAATTGTGATTCGATAGATTTCAACTGATTCTTTACCTTCGTAGCAAATTTAAAAAATGAACGAACTCAAAAATATTTCCCAGCTTGATTTTCAAAAAATGGATGGTTTAATTCCAGCTGTTATTCAAGATAATAGAACATTAAAAGTTTTAATGCTTGGTTTTATGAATAAGGAAGCCCTTGAAAAAACACAGGAAATTGGGCAAGTCACTTTTTATAGTCGAACCAAAAACAGGTTATGGACAAAAGGTGAGGAATCGGGAAATTATTTAAATGTAGTTTCAGTTTTGGTCGATTGCGACAACGATACACTTTTAATTAAAGTGAATCCAGTTGGCCCGGTTTGTCACACGGGGAGCGATACTTGTTTCGATGAGGTAAATTCAAAAGATGATATTCAGTTTTTGAGCTATTTACAGGATTTTATTGATAAGCGGAAAAAAGAAATGCCCACTGGTTCATACACCACTTCTCTTTTTAAAAAAGGAACACGTACAATCGCTCAAAAAGTTGGAGAGGAAGCCGTTGAAACGATAATTGGTGCAATGGCAAACGACGACGAAAACTTTATTTATGAATCGGGCGATTTAATTTACCACCTTATTGTTTTGCTTACTAACAAAGGATATCGGATAGAAGACGTTGTTCGCGAGCTTAAAAAACGGCATTCTTAAAAAAGAATATGCTGTCATCTTTTATTTACAGATAGTTTTTTTCAAATTAATTTTGTAATGTTTTTTAAAACATTGTTATGAAACATAGTTTAAAAACATAATTGTAAAACATTGATTGTTATGGCGTTATTGTGAGGTTTTATTGCGTCGAAGATGGTAATTTTGTGTTAATCGATTAAAATCAAAAAATTATCTTTTATGGAAACCTTAACTATTTGTCCAACAAGCACTGCAACAATTTTAGCATGTCAGAAAATTGCTAAATCATTCAAAGAAAATATCTACGAATTATCAAGTATTAGGAAGGATTGGGATCCGGAATTTGCTACTTCGCTGAATATCTGGATTAAAGACACCATTGAAAAACACTATGTAGAAAGTTTAGATGGCTGGGATGATAGTAGATATAGGGAGTGGCACGAAATTATGGTAGCAGGGTTGCAAAGCCTGAAAATTTTACGTGCTTCGATGAAAGTAGATTTTAAAAATGACAAAGCTTTTTTAAGTAAATTCTTTGAAAAAATGGGGTACAATGAATATTTCAGCGATGCAAAAAATGGCGATCATCTATGTATGTTCAAGTTTTTATTGGTATTTGCTGAAAACCTTGAAGATGAAAACCGTAAAAAAATTGTAGCAAAAGGATCGGTAGATTCATTGTTCGTTAAAATTTTAGATTGTGCTGAACATATAAAAAATTTTAAAGATTGTTTTGAAGCTCTTGAAGGTGATACTCACCTGAATTCATACGGACAAAAAGAAGTTGCCGAAATTTATACTACCACTAAAGATATTTGCAGAATAGCAATTGCCTACTATCAGTTTGATCCTATAAAAAGAGACGCGTTCAATTTTTACAAAACTTTGGTGAATCTATAAACTTCTAAAAATGTTAGTTAATTAACAGTCTGCCATAATTTGTGCAGACTGTTTTATTTTAAGCTTTATTATTTCTTTTTAAACAGTGGGTCGGCTCCAATTGTGCCAACTAAATCATCCAAATATTTTTCCGATTTAACTTGTACCAATTGGTTTTTTGCTTTTTCAAGCTGGTGTTTAATTTTCATTTCGTCAATTAAAACCTGATTGTTAGGGTCTGACATAAAATCTTCCAAATATTGAATTTCTTTTTTCAGGAAGTTCGAATCTTTGTTTTGTTTCAGTTTGAGTCTGTCGTTGTACCAATCTGATTGAAGCACAAAATCCCGGTCGAAGTACTTTCGTAATTCGGGGTTGCCGAGTTCTTTTCCCTCATAGTTTCCATAAGCCATAATATTCAATAATATTTTTAACGGCGGAATTGCAGCATCAACACTGCCATCTTCGAAATATCGCAAGGCGACTTTTTGTTGAGCTTCAACAATATTGTTTATACCATCAACAAAGTCTTCCATATTCTGTAATTCAGGTTTGAGCATTCTTTCATTAAAAACAGCAAGCGGCTCATCGAAAAGTCGGTTCATACAACGGAATGCAAAATTTTTATTAATCCGGTAACCCAAACGACTTGCCAATATTTTTTCTCCTTTGTGCTCAAAGTCATTCATTTTTTCGAGACAATTGTTTTCAATTAGTTTTTGTGCATCACGATCATTGGGTTCCAATCGCGACCATATTTCTGGAATTAATATGCTAATATCATGGTCAAATCTTTTTTCTGATCCTATATATCCGGCCGCCGAACTAAATCCCTGATATTCAGTTAAAATATACGAAAGTAGAGCGTTGTTTAAATCGCTTGTTGGCACCAGCATATTAAAAGGCCCCTTTGTTAATGCACCTTCTGATCCGGCACCTGTAGTTGACGGTGATTTTCCGGTGAGGCTACAAATAAAGTCCATAAAAAGTTCGGGCGTTTCCTGATAATGAATGGGGTTGTAAACACTTAGTGCACGAATACCGGCAGCTTTATCGGCTGGATTATTTCTACGTCCCGGGAGAACTGCATTTACAGGAAAATGAACCGGTTGATCGGGTTGTATTTTGCGACTCAAACGAATACCGGTTTCGGCCAAATATGCATCTTGAGTTTCACCCTTAAATATATTTGCTTGCAAATAACGCGGGTTTTTTGTTGGCTGCCCATCAACTATTCGTGTATGCGATGAAGAAACGAAATACCCGTCCTTGTCGCTTTCGGCAACTTTAGTAATTAAATCCTGAACTGGTTTTGTATATTGATCGAAACTAATGGCATCTTCGTAAAGGTCAATCGCATCTTTTTTAGTAAGTGGTTGGTAGTTCGAAAGGAAGGTATTGTTTCGAACAATATCGGCTTCCGAGTCTTTGTCGTAACCACGTATTATTGCTTCATCCGGCCTTTGAAACAGATGATATTCACAATTTGTTACCAGTTTAAGGCTTTTGTTTGAATATTCAGGATTAAGGTTATGTAATTGATTTGACGGCAAAGTAATTGTTGCAGAAATATCATCTTCCATTTGAATTTTCTGACTGGGGATAAAGTCTGATCTAAGTTTGTGCAGGTACCATTTCCCTTCAGGATTAAAACCAACGCGCACGTAACTTGCTGTTATTTTGTTGTGCTTATAACGAAGTGAATTCCCATTTCTTCCACTTACTATTTCAACATTTAAATGCTCTTTCCACGAACCTTTATCTTCGTGACTTCGGTATAATCGTTTGATATACAAAGCTAAAGTTCGAATATGAACAGGGATACTTTCCAAAAGTTGGTTGTATTCGTCGTTGTATTGATCGGATGGAGTAAGTAATTTTACTGCTGAGCCCAGTGTGCGGTGCGGGCTAAGAAATGGTCTGGAAGGTTGTGCATCGGGACGAATGTTTTTCCATCGGTTTGAATAATTATAATTGATAAGTACGTCAGCCTGCTTCGAGTCTTCTTCTAAATCCTGAATATAAAATGCCCCATATTTTATGGCATTTTGCATCGATTTGGAAATTTCCGATTTTCCACCACCTGAAACTGTGCTCGGTTTATGACAGAAAATCCCTTCGGAGGAAGTGTCTATTATCCGCCATAATTTTTGCTTGGGATGTTTCACCAACTGAAATTTGTGACCACTCGGATGTACATACGTTTTTTTTGGCGAAAGTTTAAGTTTCTGCTCAACGTTATTATGCATCCAACTAATGGTGCTTTTTTCAATATCGATGTCTGCAAATTCCGGGATGTAAATAATGTCTGAGTATTTTTTATCAACGGCATAATTTTCCGGGAAAACTTCAATTTTATCAGCAAGTAGTTTTTTAACTTCTTCGAAGGAATAATTTCTATTAAATTTTGTCGTGAATGATTTTCCAAAAACATTGTCACCCATATTACTTCGCGGGAATGCAATGGCACCACCTGCATGTTCTTCTTCAACCAATCCATATAAATTGGCGGAGTAACTGATTTGTGTTTTTATCTCTTTTTTTGAATATCCATAATAATTATCTGCAATCAAGGTTACAACAACTCCACGCTCGTCCCTGCATGTAATCTTAAAAGCATTGCCATTGTTATAAAGTTCGTTAGAATCTTTCCAACACATTCCTTCCCTTTTTTGTCTTTCGGAAGCATTGTCGAAGTGTGGCAAACCAATTTCTTTTTTATTGAGTTTGGTAAGTTGAGGTGCAAGAATAATGCATCCGGTGTGTCCGGTCCAGTGTTCAAAATCTAGTGCCGCATCGTTTTTAGCAAGGTTGTGATCTCCTCCGTTTCCAAAAATTGTTTCTACAAAATCGAGATTGCTTACTAAACTGCCAGGTGCGAAAAATCGTACTTCCATACTTTTCTCGCTGATAATTCCTTTTACTTCAGGACAAACTATCGGACGTAAAAGCAACGAAACCATAATTTTTGCCTGCATACTTTGGTTCGCGGTAAATGGTAAAACATTCATACTTTCGCAAGGGTTGAATGCTGAATTGAGCATGTGAGCAAAGGTAATTTTTGGCACCTCAATTTTATCCAAAGCCACGGGCAGCCCGCCTTCAACAATATGAAATGTTCCTTTGGTTGTGCGTTTATCGGCTGCCGGGTTATTTAAAATCCCTTGTTTTAGCCGATAAGAACTTATTAACTCGTTTTGAAAAGTATCGCCATTTGGAGGCAAACTTACTTCCCGTGCCAATCCTGGCTGGTTCAAAACAAATGTTGAACCGGGCAATCGTAACGATTTGTCGAAATTTATATCTTTAAAATAATCGTTTATGAAATTTTGGATTCGTGTGTCAACAGGGGAAAGGTGGTTTGACAACAGTCTGGATTTCTCTCTAAAACTACTGATTAAGCCCTCGGTTAATGTAATAAACTTTTCATTTGAAAGTTTTGTACCGGCATCGGTTTCTTTAGTATATAATGGTTGGCCCAGAGAAGACAGTTGCAGGTTGATGCATTGAATCATCTCTTTTCGGTCTTTTCTCCCTGTCTTCTGTATATTTTTTTCGATATTTTTCATGATGTTGTCATTTGAAATTCATTACGAAATTAAATAATTAAAGTCGATTAAAAGAGATAATAGAAGGGAACTGGATGTGTAGAATAAAGAATTATGTTTTGATTAACATGTAAAAATTAAAGAATTAAAAACGTGGGGATGAAGCGCATATTATTCATTGGCAAAAAAGCTAACTTTTATTTTCTTGAAATGTTTTTTCCCCATATTATTTGACTCGAATAATTGAAAATGAAAAGCAGAATAGCTATTTTTTTAATAGGGGAAAGAGGGTTTCGGCAATTAGAAAACAATTATTATTGCTCTTTTTCAACCGGAACAAATCCTTCAGGAATCATAGATTCGGCTGGGTCGTATGGAAAAACGTCAACAATTGTGCTAACCGAAAGCGAGGAAATAACATAAGGAATTACAAGTTCCGATAAACTTTCATCCAATCGCTGAAGAGCTTCTTTAATATCGTCGGCCATAACCAGATAATAAGTACGCAATTTTTTTTCGCGCCCTGCTTCTTCATCGACAGTAACTAAATTAATGGTTGCGCGAAACCACCATTCACCGTTATCGTATGGAAACACTTCTGCAATTCTTGATTTTTTAATGTCAATAACATTAAATTCACCTTTTACCATTTGTTGCATTTGTCGAATTATTCGCGTTTCAGCATCGGTAAACGAAACACCATCAAGCAAGAAACTTTCTGTTACAATTTGCTCATTTCCACTTTCAGAAACTCTTGTATATTTTACTTTACACTCGAACCAGGTTTGCATCATTTTTAAAATTTTATTTTGAGGTAACAAAAATAAGTTTCTTGAATTATTTCAGACATTTATTTGAGATAAGTTTTCAACATAAAAAACCGGTGAGCGAAGAAACGAACGGATTTTTAGTTTTGCGAATTATCGTTTCAATTTTTTTCATTTCGCTTTGATTTAAATGATTAAAGTGATATTCCTACCACAATATGAAATTGTTCTGAAGAAGGATTCAGTATTGCCGCACCTGAAACCGGAAGAGAGAAACTATCGGTAATTTTAATTTCTTTTGAAGTTGCAATTCCAATGTTGCAAACACTGAATTCACCATCCATAGTGTAAGCACCGTCGCCGCCTCCTAAAGTAATATCAACCGGGCCTGCCGTTACGGCTGCTTCCAGATAAATATCTCCTGAGCCGCCATTCATCATGTATGCACCTGTTATGGAAACAGCACCTAAACCAAGATTTACCATTGGCTCGATGTAATGTGAATGACTGTTCAGCCAATCTGAGCCCGGGAAATAGTAATCGGTAACTGCAAAAGTTAATGATCCGGTTTCTCCTAAATCAAAATCATAGCTTGCATAAAGATCTGCTTCTGCAGCTTCGTCGGTTGAAGCATTGTACGAACCCCAGCCACCAATCGTAATTCCGGCTGCACTAAATTCAATTGAAGGTTGAAAAGCTGGTCCTGAACCAAATTTTGTACCACGCCAAACATAACTACTGTAAATGTCGAGCCCAGTACTCCATTCTTGTGCTTTTATATTTGGAGTAAATGCGATTAACAGCAACAAACTTGCTACAAAAAATAGTGTTTTTTTCATAATCTCAATTTTTAAATGTTTAACTCTGTTTTATCGTTTTATAAAAATCTTCACTTACTTTTTATCTTAATTCGTTTTTTCAAAAAATATGTCAAAATGTTTATATCCCTTAAATATGTTGGCTAATTCTTTTGAATTCATAATAATTTATTTTTACCCCCTTGTTTTGAGCTTTTAATTTCAATTATATATATGATATTTGAAACGATCCCTGATTTCTACAAATCGAATAAGTCCAATTAACAAATTATTAATATAAGAATGAATAAGTTTCAATAAAGACAGAAAAGACAATAAATAATAGCAAAAAGATATCTAAAAAATGATTGGTGGTCTGATTGTCAAAAAGACTGGAATTCAGGCAAGAAGATTATTTCTCAACTGAAGTGGGTGAAAATAGATAGGGAAAGTATTTAATTGAGGTGTAGTTCTATTGATTTACCATTTCAAAAATGGATTCAAAATCATCTATAAAATATCTTCGTACTGAAATGAAATGATTTCGCCACGCACATTATCTTTCGATCGAATAAAGAAAAGAAGTGGTTCATTTTCTGAAAGCTGATCTTTTACAATCGCGATTTGAATTTCAGCCTTTCCATCTGGTAATATTTTAATTGGTTCCGATGAATTTTTTAAAGGGACAGTAGCTAATTCAATTCGGTTTTGCATGATTGCCAGGCAGGGTTCCGATATGTGATCAGTAAAAAGAGGGTGTGAATTTGTGTTGGTTAATGTAAAGTGAAACTCAAATTCATTATCCGATTGAACAGTTTTATTCCATTTAATTTCAAGACCGTTTAACGACTGGAATTTTTCGATGGTAACAAATCCTTTCAATTCTCCGGTTACTATTTGAGTTAAATTTGGAGGGTTTAAATGTTTCGACTGAACTGCAAAAAGAGGCTCTCCTTCGGCATATTTCTCATCGTTCCATAAATCGTACTGATTAAACCGATAATCGGGTGTTGAAAGATGCACTGCCGAGTCGCCGGTATAAAAAATGTAATTGCTGACTGCTGCATAATTATTAAAGAACCCTACTTTTTTACCATCAGCTTTTTGTTGAATTTCCAAAGCACTTGCTTCGCGGTTAAAAAACGTAATTTTTGAATTTGCAACATTTGGAATAATATCAAAAGCAATGTAAATTCTGAAAAATAGTATTAAAATTATTGTAGGAATGGCCAGCCTTCTGAACCACAACTTAATTTTAGAATTGTTTGAAAATAAAGGATAAGTCGCCAAAATTAACATCGGAATTATTGCAGCAATCCAGTGTGCTTCAATTCTATTTTTGAAACTCATAACAAAAAACAAAATGATAAATCCGAGGATATTGTAAAGTAAAGTTCTTTGAAATTGATTTTGAATCCTGATTTTTCGAAGTTTCCAAAAAACTAAAACACCGGTTAAAGGGCCTGCCATTGCAAACACTCCCAAAATATAGGGCAAAATATATTTAAATTGAAACGGTTTTGCCCTTTCAACTAAGTGGTATTTAAAAGTTGGAAATTCATTTTCGATTTGCCAAAAAACATGAGGCAGCAAAAATAATATCGACAGAATTATTATTCCATAAAAATATTTGCTTTTAAAAAGTTTCAAATTAGAAAGTACCGTAAACCCAATTATCAGAAAAGCATGGTATTTGCTATAAATCATTGCTGCTATTGAAAGTGCCAAAAAAACAGAAATCATCCAATTCGGTTTTTCAATAAACCGTTTATAAAAAATCAGAAAAAGCATGGTGAAAAAAAGCAGCGGAATATCTGGAATAGCCAGAAAACCTGCAATGTGTGTATGAATTAACGGAAATGAAAAGACAAATATTGAAGCAAAAAACAGGTCTTTTTTCTCGTTTAGTTCGTTAAAAATTAAAGCCAATGTCAGCGTTGAAATCAAAATTATAAACAGCCGTACTCCAATTTCGCCCGGAAGAATTGCATGCCCCAAATAAATAAATAAAGCCGACATTGGCGGATGGTCGAAATAACCCCAGTCAAGATTTTGTGAGTACATCCAATAATACGATTCATCGGAATGTAATCCGGTAAAAATGGATTGAAGGAGGTTTAGTATAAACCAGATTCCGATTATTATATAATGTTGTTTTCCAAGGTTTTTCATTGTTACGAATTCGGTTTGGCAATAAAATATTTTGTCCCGCTATTTTTTAGATTAGCAATTGGTTCTTTTAAAAATTCGGGAAATTTTTCTATCGGCACCCGCATCCATTCTTCCGAACCTTTTGAAATGTTGTAGTTACTTAAATCAAGCAAATGCTGCTCTTTTTTGTCGAACACCAAAAAATGATTTGGTTCTTCAGGTAAAGTAAAAATGGTATCCATACTAATTACATTAAATTCATTTTTACTATGAATTCGAATATTCGATGCTGCTCTAATGTTTCCATAAACATAAATTTTATCGCTTTTAGATATTACATTTTCGCGGAGTTCAGCAACCAATTGTTTGCCCGGATTTGGCATCAGCAACGGATACAAAAGAATAAAAACATTAAAATAAAAAAGCATAACTCCGTTGGCAATTATTATTTCTTTCGAAACTTTTTTAAAAATACCAAACCCCCATTTTGCAAGAATTGAAATGGTTACAACAATTCCTAACAACAAAATTGTATCGGGTAAAATAATCGCAGCATAAAATATATTTATCGATAAAATTAATACATTCAAAACAAGTAAAATGGCAACAATAGTTTTTTTGAAAGAGGTTTTTGTTTCGGTAAAAATATAGGCGAACAAAAGTGCGCTCAGCGGAATAATCGGCAGAACATATCGGTCGTAAAATTTAAATACAGCACCCGACATTAATATAAAAAGTAGTACCCAAACCAAAATAAAACCAAAAATAGCTTTTTGTTGATTGCCAGACTTTTTTACATAACTTTTGAATTCTTTTGGTTTCGAAAAGGCTATAAAAATCCATGGAATAAGAAACACAATCAGGTTTCCAATTCCCAATCCGGCATTTGTAAAAACCTGAGCCGTTTTCGACGAAACACGATAGCCAACCTGGTCGGCAAAAAACGATGATAAATAAGTTGAGCCGTGTTCAAAGTACATAATTATAAACCAACTTAATGCTACCAAAACAGCAACAATCAACGAAACGGGTTCAAAGATTTGCTTGATTTTTTTTCGTTTCCACGGATTTAAAAGCAAGTACAAAATGCTAACACCTGCAAAACCTGCAGCCGGAATTCCTTTGGTTTCAAAAGCCAAAGCAGCACTTAGATATGCAAGCCAGTAAAACTTTTTTTGCGGTTTTTCGTTTACCAAAATCTCTAAAAATCCCCACGCACTGAGAGTTAAAAAAAGTACCAGTAATATGTCGGGAATGGAACGACTGGCACTCATTAAAACCATTGGATTTGCAGCAGTTATAAAAGCAGCTGTTGTTGCAGTCTTCTTGTTCCCCGAAAGCGATTTCCCCATTAAATAGCTTATAAATACTAAAAGTGCACCTGCCAGCCAGAAAAATATTCGCGATGAAAATTGGCTAACTCCAAATAATTTGTAACTGAACATTAAAACCCAATATGTTACAATTGGCTTTTTAAAACGTGGAGTTCCTTCGGAATTATAAGGAGTAAATAAATCATCCTTTTCCATCATTTGAATTACGGCATCAGTATAGTATTTTTCGTCGGGAAAATGAAAAACATAATCGAGTGCACTTGGAGCCGAATAAAGCAAAAACAGTATTGGAATAATAAACAAAGAATATTTTTGTAATCCGGGTTTTTGCATTTTTAATATTTTAAAAGATACATGGGTTGTAACATTTCACTTCTGGTTTTTGGATTTATAAATTTCCCCGGACGATTTAAATACAAATGTTTGTATTCGATTAAAGTATCGGGTTCTGCTTTCAGCTTTTTTAATTCGATTAATCCTGTAGGATCAGTAAAAATCCAGTTGCCTTTTTTTGCAATTTCTTGCAAATTGTCGTCTTTTTTTACCTGAATTGCTTGTGGCTCACTGTAAAAAAAGAGCTCGTACTGTCCGTATTTATAATTGAATAATTTATCTGTTTTATTAGCATTTTCGTTAAAATAACGTGCAGCTTTTGGTGGTGCCTGAAAACTAAAAATGTATGGCAATACGCTTGTGTTTGTAAGAATTATTAAACTGGTAAAAACAATTACCGATGGCAAAATTAATTTGGCAAAATGCACCTTATTTCCAAAATAAATAAAAATGGTTGCTCCAATTGCAGCCGCAACAAAAATCCAGAAATACCATTTTGGATGGGGAAAAAGATAAAACGACATAAAGAATATTAATACCCACAAAGACACAACCATAAAAATTTGAACGGATTTGAAAGTCTTTAAAAGTTTCGAATTTTTGCGAAGTGCAATATCAATCCATTTTGCAGTAAGAACCGCAATTAAAGGAAATATTGAAAAAATGTAGTTGGGTAGCTGACTGCTTGCCGAGTTTAGAATGATAAAATAAATCCAGATTCCTGTAAAAGTAAAATATTCAGTTGCTTTAAATTTGTTTATAAACAGTGCTTTAAATTCAGAAAATACCGAAACAAAAAACAACAAACTCCAGGGAAGAAATAAATAAGCTAAAGTATGGACATAAAAAAGTGGATCGTTGTTAGCCTGAACATACGAACCGGTAATTCTTCCCACATTATTATCCCAAAAGAAAAAACGAATTCCTTCCCATCCAAACTGGTTCATTAATCCAATAAGTGCCGGACTTACAACAATAAACGCAATTATAATTCCGAGGTACCAACGGTAATCCAATAAAAATTTAAACTCTTTTTTTAGTAAAATATGCCCGACAACGGCAAAAGCTGGAATAGCAGCTCCGATAGGTCCTTTTGCAAGCATTGCCAAACCGACAGCAATAAAACCTAAAATCCAATGTTTGTGTTTTTTCGTTTTTATGAATGCAAAAAACTGCCACAACGCTAACGTTACAAAAGCCTGCAACGGAGTATCGGTGTGAATGTCCATGCTATACAACGAATATATAAATGAAAAAAAGAGAAAGGTGGCAGTTAGAAATCCCACTCTTTTATTGTACATGGTTTTCCCTAATTGAAAAGCCCAGTAAATACCTAAAAATACGAGAAGCAAAACGGGAAATTTAAACCAGAAATTTGAAATTCCTCCAATCGAGAATCCAACTGCTCCCAACCAAAATAACATGGGCGGTTTTTGATCGTAAGCATCGCCATGAATCGTTAAATTTATAAAATTACCATTTTGGTGAATTTCTTTTGCAACAGTTGCATATTTGCCGGCATCGCGGGTAACATCAATCGAAAGCCCTGTAATGTATGCTCCTAAAGCGATAAAAGCAATAATATAAAATAGGATTCGCAGTGTTTTGTTTTCAAACATATCGAATTAATTGTGAGACAAAAGTGGCAATTATTTTATAGATTTTAAAATGAAAATGAAGGCTTTTCGTGATGTAACTCTACTCCGTAAAACAAACAGAATAAAAAGCCGACCTCCATTTCAACTTTATTAAATCAATTTTACATTTTTAATTCAATTGAAACAATAAAATCATGAATCAATTTGAATTCAATATATTTGTTGAAAATTAGAAAAAGAACAAAATTTTGTTCTTAAACTTCGGACTTCCAACTTCGGACTTCTGACAATCTGAAAAATATGAAACTTTGGGAAAAAGGAATACCCGTAAATAAAGCTATTGAAGAATTTACCGTTGGAAAAGATCGCGAACTGGATCTTTATCTCGCACCTTTCGATATTCTGGGTTCGATGGCACATATTATCATGTTAGAATCCGTAGGTTTAATTGAAAAAAAGGAATTACCGGTTTTAATTGAAAAGTTGAAAGAGTTGTATCAAAGTGCTGTTGATGGAGATTTTGTGATCGACGAAGGAGTTGAAGATATACACTCGCAAGTTGAATTTCTTTTAACAGAGGAGTTGGGAGATCTTGGAAAAAAAATTCACAGCGGACGTTCGCGAAACGATCAGGTTCTGCTCGATCTAAAACTTTTTACCCGTGATGCAATAAAAGAAATTGTAGAAAGCACATCAGATTTTATCGATGTTTTAATTGAAAGAAGCGAAGAAACCAAGTCTGTTTTAATGCCCGGTTATACGCATTTACAAGTGGCCATGCCGTCGTCGTTTGGATTGTGGTTTAGTGCATACGCCGAAAGTTTAAGCGACGATTTGGAATTATTACTTTCTGCCTATAAAATTACCAATCAAAATCCGCTTGGCTCGGCGGCAGGATACGGTTCATCATTTCCCTTAAATCGACAATTGACAACTGATTTGTTGGGTTTCGACAACCTAAATTACAACGTTGTTTACGCGCAAATGGGACGCGGTAAAGTGGAGAAAATTGTGTCGTTTGCAATGGCAAACTTAGCAAGTACACTTTCAAAACTCGCCTACGATGTTTGTCTTTTTATGAGTCAGAATTTTAATTTTGTGAATCTCCCGGTGGAGTTTACAACCGGTTCGAGTATTATGCCACACAAAAAGAATCCCGATGTTTTTGAATTAATTCGTGCACGGTGTAACAAATTGCAGGGTATTCCAAATCAGATTTCGTTGGTAATAAATAATTTGCCAAGCGGCTATTTTCGCGATCTTCAAATGGTAAAAGAGGTATTTCTTCCGGCATTTAAAGAGTTAAATGATTGTTTAAATATTGCAACGCTGGCAATAAAAAACATGACCGCTAATTCAGAAATTCTTGATGACTCGAGATACGATTTTATTTTTAGTGTTGAAGAAGTAAATAAACTGGTTTTAAAAGGAATTCCGTTTCGTGAAGCCTATAAACAAGTTGGCGAACAAATAGAAAAAGGAGAATTTCAACCAGAGAAAAATGTAGATCATTCGCACGAGGGAAGTATTGGAAATTTATGCCTCGATAAAATCTTGGAGAAAAAAGAAGCAATTGTTGAGAACTTTAATTTCATGAAAACAACGAGAGCTATAAAACAACTTCTTGAGTAAAAACTTTTAAGTATTTGGAAATGTGACAAATGTTCATTTTGCCTATTTATAAAGGTTTTGCCAAGTTTTAAGTTTAAGTTTTTAAGGTTAAATGTTTGTTATTAAGCGCACATTGTCTGTTCGTAAATTGCGAATTATTGAGTGTTTGATTAATTTTGATTTCACTTCGTAAGAAAAAATTAGCTTTTACTTCCAATTTTACAATTACGGGTTACGCGAACAAGTCGTTGTAATTTTGTGCAAAATAGTTTTAAAAAATAGGGAAAAAATGATGCAGATGAGATTACCTGAAGAACAGGGATTATATAACCCGGAAAATGAACATGACAGTTGTGGGATAGGATTTGTTGCACATATTAAAGGTAAACCTTCACACGATATTGTAAAAAGAGGTCTGGAAGTTCTTCGGAATATGGACCACCGCGGAGCAATTAGTTCCGACAATTCATCGGGAGATGGGGCTGGTTTATTAATGCAGATACCTCATGAATTTATTACCGAGGTTTTAAAATTAAAGGTAGGCGAACAGGGGAAATATGGTACCGGACTTATTTTTCTTCCCAAAGAAGAAACTGAAGCTAATATTTGTGTTGAGATTTTAACCAAAAATATTGAAGCAGAAGGTTTAAAACTGGTGGCATACCGCGATGTACCCGTTGATAGCTCGGCACCGGGCGAAATTGCAAAAACAACCGAACCTACAATTAAACAGGTTTTTGTAAAAGCAAATCTTGAAAAAGATGCGCTGGAAAGAAAATTATACATTGTTCGTAAACTTGCTGAAAAAGAAATTCGTGATTCGAATCTGAAATACAAAGATAGTTTTTATCAACCCAGTTTTTCGGCCAAAATAATTGTGTACAAGGGAATGTTTACACCCGACCAGTTGCGTAGTTATTTTCTCGATTTTAAAAACGAACAGTTTAAAAGTGCGATTGCACTCGTTCATTCTAGGTTTAGCACCAACACATTTCCAACCTGGGATTTAGCACAACCTTTCAGAATGGTTGCCCACAACGGCGAAATTAATACGGTTCGCGGAAACCGATTGTGGATGCAGGCACGCGAAGCATTAATGAAATCGGAAGTTTACGGAGAAGATCTTAAAAAACTTTTACCGGTTATTGAACCTGGAAAATCTGATTCTGCTTCGTTCGATAATGTTCTGGAATTCTTGCATTTAACAGGAAGGTCGCTCCCACATTCATTGTGTATGATGATTCCCGAATCCTTTAATCAGAAGAATCCAATTCCGGATAGTTTAAAGGCTTTTTATGAATATCATTCTACTATAATGGAGCCTTGGGACGGACCTGCTTCGATGGTTTTTTCCGATGGACGTTATATTGGAGGAACCCTCGATCGGAACGGGTTACGCCCTTCCAGATATGTAATCACAAAAAACAATTTGATTGTGATGGGCTCCGAAGTTGGAGTGCAAACTTTCAAAGCAGAAGAAATTAAAGAAAAAGGCCGTTTGCGCCCCGGGAAAATCTTGTTAGTAGATACACAGTTGGGCATAATTATTCCCGATCAGGAAGTTAAAGCTCAGCTTAGCCGACGTAATCCTTACCAAATGTGGTTGAAGGAAAATCGTTTGCAAATGAAAGACATTGTTGTAAAACACCGGGTACCGTCTTCCATAGAAAACTTCGAAACGTATTCCGATGTTTTTGGTTACACAAAAGAAGACATGTATGAAGTTATTCAACCCATGAGTCAAAATGGTGCCGAACCAACCGGCTCGATGGGAAACGATGCTCCACCAGCTGTTTTCTCGGATAAACCAAAACGTTTTTTCGACTACTTCAAACAAATGTTTGCTCAGGTTACCAACCCGCCAATCGACCCAATTCGTGAAGGTTTAGTAATGGCACTTACAAATTATATTGGTTCATTGCAATCGAATATGCTTTCTGAATCTCCGGATCATTGTAAGTTGGTTAAATTTATGGGACCAATTCTAATTAACACCGACCTTGGAAAAATCAAGGATTTAAAAGATGAAATGTTTACGCACAAAACCATTCCAATGGTTTTCGATGTAAAAGAAGGTGTTAATGGTTTCGAGGCTGCCTTAGAAAAAATTCTTGCCGATGCAGAAAAAGCAGTTGACAATAAAAAGAATTATATAATACTTACCGACAGGAATATTTCAAAAGACCAGGCACCAATTCCCTCGTTGCTTGCTGTTGCCGCGGTTCACCATCATCTCATAAAAACTCAAAAGAGAATGCAGGTGGGAATAATTGTTGAAACCGGCGAGGCTCGCGAAGTAAATCATTTTGCGTTGTTACTCGGATACGGCGCAAGTGTTGTTAATCCATATCTTGCTTTTGCTGCCATCGATTACATGGTAAAAGAGGGCAAAATTAATATGGAATATAAAAAGGCAAGAGAAAACTACATAAAAGCCATAAATAAGGGATTATTGAAAGTGTTTTCTAAAATGGGGATTTCTACTTTACGCAGTTATCACGGGTCGCAAATTTTTGAATCGATTGGAGTAAGCCAGGGTTTGATTGAAAAATATTTCACCGGAACGGTTTCTAAAATTGGTGGAGTCGGATTGGAAGAGATATACAAAGAAACCACCATGTTTCACGAAAAGGCTTATAAAATTGACACTACACCAGAACCTTTCCGTTTTGAAAGCAGTGGTACAAATGCCTGGCGCAAATATGGCGAACATCATGCATGGAACCCCGAAACAATAGGACTTTTACAATGGGCAACCCGAACTAACGATTACAAAAAGTACAAAGAGTACAGTGCGATTGTTGATGAACAAAATAAAAAACCTGCATTTATTCGAAGCTGTTTTAACTTCAAAAAAAATCCGATTTCAGTTGAAGATGTTGAGCCGGTTGAAGAAATAATGAAACGATTTGTGACCGGTGCAATGTCGTACGGTTCGATAAGTAAGGAAGCGCACGAAGCACTGGCGATTACTATGAATACCATCGGCGGACGAAGTAATACCGGCGAAGGTGGAGAAAATCCGGAACGTTTTGGTTCCATAAAAAACAGTAAAATTAAACAAGTTGCTTCGGGTCGTTTTGGCGTAACAAACAACTACCTCACCAATGCCGAAGAACTTCAGATAAAAATTGCGCAGGGTGCAAAACCTGGCGAGGGTGGTCAGTTACCCGGTTATAAAGTGAATAAAATTATTGCAAAAACCCGAAATTCTACGCCGGGAATTACTTTGATTTCGCCACCACCGCATCACGATATTTATTCAATCGAAGATCTGGCACAATTAATTTACGATCTTAAAATTACCAATCCGAACGCAAAAGTTTCAGTAAAATTAGTTTCAGAAGATGGGGTGGGAACAATTGCCGCCGGCGTTTCAAAAGCGTTTTCCGATATTATTATTATTGCAGGAGCCGATGGCGGAACGGGTGCAAGTCCGGCTAGTTCAATAAAACATGCCGGGTTGCCTGTTGAACTCGGAATTGCAGAAACACAACAAACACTGGTTTTAAATAATTTACGGGGTAGAGTAAAATTGCAAGTCGATGGTCAGTTAAAAAATGGTCGCGATGTGGTAACTTTGGCTTGTTTGGGTGGAGAAGAATTTGGTTTTTCAACTTCAGCATTAATTGTGCTGGGTTGTATAATGATGCGCAAATGCCACATGAACACCTGCCCGGCAGGAATTGCAACTCAAGATAAATCGTTGAGAAAAAGATTTATTGGGAAATCGGAATACACGATTAATTTTTTCAGATTTATTGCACAGGAAATTCGTGAATATTTGGCAGAAATGGGCTTTACCAAATTTGACGACATTGTTGGTCGCACCGATTTGTTAGAGGTTAACCCGGAAGTTACAAACTGGAAAATGAAAAATGTTGATTTTTCGAAGTTGCTTTATATGCCAAAAGAAACGAAAGAATATGACATTCGAAATACAGGTTCCAATACTCAATCAAGCAAAGGTCATCTTGATTTCGATTTAATAAAAGAAGCAAAGAAAGCGATTAAAGGTTCCGAAAAAGTTTGGATTTCGCATAAAATTATAAATGTTGATCGCACAGCGGGCGCAATGCTTTCCGGCGAAATATCAAAAAAATATGGTGAAGCAGGGCTTCCCGAAGATTCAATCAACTGTACTTTCAACGGCACTGCCGGGCAAAGTTTCGGGGCATTCCTTGTAAAAGGTGTAACCTTTCGTTTAGAGGGAGATTCAAACGATTATATTGGAAAAGGACTTTCGGGCGGAAAAATTATTGTAGTTCCACCAACTGGTTCAACTTTCAAACCTGAAGAAAATATTATAATTGGAAATACTTCTTTGTACGGAGCCACTGCAGGCGAAGCTTATATACGGGGAGTAGCAGGTGAGCGATTTTGCGTGAGAAACTCCGGAGCAAAAGCTGTAATTGAAGGAACGGGCGATCATTGTTGCGAATACATGACCGGAGGAAGAGTTGTGGTTTTGGGGAAAACAGGGAGGAATTTTGCCGCCGGGATGAGTGGTGGAATTGCTTATGTTTTAGATGAGACAGGCGATTTTAATTACTATTGCAACCGTGGTTTGGTAGATTTGGTTCCGGTTGAAGACAAAGCCGATGTTAAAGAATTGCAGGGTTTAATCAGCAATCATTTGTTATATACGCAAAGTTCGCTTGCATCGAAAATTCTTACCAATTGGGAAGAATATCTGCCAAGTTTTGTAAAAGTAATTCCTTTTGAATACAGGAAAGTTCTGGAAGAACAAAAAGTTAAAGAATTGCAGAAAAAATTACAATTGACAGAAGATGATCCTTCACGTCATGAATAGAGCAGGTTTTTATTTTAATTTGAAAAATTACGAAATATAGATATGGGA